>Ga0308165_1001770_pt1 | contig 28575 bp, 25 predicted proteins | sample PhyWR2_FD_201032 | JGI IMG/M metagenome (GOLD analysis project Ga0308165, IMG submission 201032) | Phyllosphere microbial communities from UC Gill Tract Community Farm, Albany, California, United States - DLSLW.R2 | ecosystem: Host-associated > Plants > Phyllosphere > Unclassified | place: USA... | reverse complement strand
TAGAAGTTTTGTTGATGTGGCACCAAGGGTACGTTCGGTACATGCCATTTCAGTAGGTGGACCAGAAAAAACGGCTTATAGCTATGATTTAGACAACGGAACCTTATTACAAGGTTGGCATGGCGATTTTATCGATGCAACACCAATGTGGGATGGCCGTGGAAACGGAACTTCGCGTGCTTTGGGCAGTGTTACCCGTTTCACACAAAAACCGATCCTTGCTATTGCAAAGTTATTGAATGACCAGGCGAAATGGATTGCTGATACAGCTGGTACAGGTTTCAGAACCAAAGGTTATGTAATGGATAAACAAGACCGTCCGGAATTTAAATACATCATTAATGGAACAAATGTTACCGATGCCGTTAAAGTTATGGAAAATGGGCAAGGTTTAACAAGAGAGATTGCTGTTGATAAAGCATCAAAAGATTTGTATTTCCTTTTGGCAACCGCTTCTAATATCGAAGAAGTGAGCAAAGGTTTATACTTGATTGATGATAAAACTTACTACATCCAACTCGCTGATGGATCTGCAAAACCAGTGATTAGAGATGTTGATGGTAAGAAAGAAATTATTGTAGCTATTGGAAGTAAGTTAAATTATACCATTTTGTTTTAATTGGAATGACAATGAGAAATACATTTAAAAAATTAGCAATACTGGCATTAAGTTTTAGCTTTACTACAGTTTTTGCACAGGAAACACCGAAAGAAGAAGATTTTTTCAGAATAAATAAAGTACGCGTACCCGAAGGACCGATTTTAGAGGTTGGTGGTTTAATTACTCTGCCAAATGGCGATTTAGGCGTTTCTACCCGTAGGGGAGAAGTGTTTATTGTAGAAAACCCAACCAGTGCCAAGCCATACTGGCGTCGGTTTGCTTACGGTTTACACGAAATTTTAGGAATTGCCTATAAAAATGGTGCAATTTACGTTGCACAACGTGGCGAACTGACCAAACTGGTTGATAAGGACCAGGATGGCAAAGCCGATGTATACGAAACCGTGTATGCATGGCCTTTGAGCGGTCATTACCACGAGTATAGTTTCGGACCGAAATTAATGCCTGATGGTACCTTTATGGTTACCGCAAACGTGGCCTTTGGCGATGAAGAATGGTGGCGTGCCGAAAGCCGTGTACCAATGCGCGGTTGGGCAATGAACATTACAGAAGATGGTAAAATGACTCCATATGCTGCAGGTTTCCGCTCGCCTGCTGGTATTGGCAGTATTGATGGCAAGTTTTATTATACCGAAAACCAGGGCGATTGGGTAGGTTCAGGTGGTTTATGGAAAGTAAACAAAGGTGATTTTATGGGGCATCCGGCTAGTTTAAGGTGGACTAACCTGCCAAACTCTCCAGTTAAATTACAGTCAGATTTCTTCTATTCGCAAATGGATGAGCGCCGTATCAAAAATGAGCAAGGCAGATACATCAAACCAGAAAACAGGGTAAACGAAACTTTCAAAACTTTATTCGAGATGAAAAAAGTGTTTCCTGAATTGCGTTTGCCATCAGTTTGGTTGCCATATGGAATTTTGGGTATATCTTCTGCTGAGCCTGTTAAAATTCCTGCCAATACATTTGGTCCGTTTGCCGGACAGATTTTGGTTGGTGATCAAGGAATGAGTATCATTTCGAGGATATTTATGGAAACTGTAAAAGGTGAAGAACAGGGTGCCGCTTTCCTTTTTCGCAAAGGTTTCCGTTCTGGGGTATTAAGACTGGAATGGGGTACTGACGGATCATTGTTTGTTGGAGAAACCAACCGTGGTTGGGGTTCTGCAGGTGATGCAAACGAAGGTTTGGAAAGATTGGTATACAACAATAAAACACCTTTCGAAATGAAAGCCGTAAGGGCAATGCCTGATGGTTTTGAAGTAGAGTTTACCATGCCTGTCGACCGTAAATCGGCCGAAGATTTAGCTTCTTATGATGCAGAGAGCTTTATTTATAAATATCATCCAGTTTATGGGTCCCCACCCGTAAATACCGAGAAATTGAAAATCTCTGGGGTTAAAGTTTCGGCAGATGGATTAAAAGCAAGAATTATTGTATCAAACCTTCGTCAATATCATATCCATACCCTAACATTGGACGGTTTGAGATCTCAGGATGGTTTTTATTCATTGGTTCATCCGGTAGCTTATTATACGCTGAACCAGATTCCTGATGGAAATAAACTTTCTATTAGCGAAGTGAGCACGAAAAACTCTGCTGCTCCAGCAAACGTTCCTGCTAAAAAAACAACAGCCCCAAAAGCAACTACTGGCAAAGCACCAGAAGCCAAAGGATCAGCAGCAACTGTGGCTAAACCCATTGCAACTGCAACAGCTAAAGCACCTACTTTTAAAGAAGTAGAGGGCTTGCTTACTAAAAATACCTGTTTGGCCTGCCACAATCAGACCAAAAGACAAATCGGCCCGCCTTTCGCAGAAATTGCAAAGCGTAAATATTCACCCGATAAAATATTTCAGTTGATCCATAACCCACAGCCACAAAACTGGCCGGGTTACTCAACAGAAATGCCTCCAATGCCTCAGGTAACCAAAGCAGAAGCTTTAAAAATTGCAGGCTGGATAAATTCTTTAGGTAAATAATTTAAGATAGTTGTTACGGAACGGTTGGTAGAAATACCAACCGTTTTTTTAATTTTACAAGAAAAAAATGAAGAGCATTTTACTGTTAATAAGTTTGTTCTTATTAACCAGCTTTGCAGTGAATGCACAGCAAAATAACGTATCGGGCATCATCCGAGATGATAAAAATGAAGGAATTGCCAATGTTACGGTGCAAATATTGAATACTAACTTATCTGTGGTTAGCAAAGCAAACGGCGATTTTGAAATTACCAATGCCCCAACGGGAAAATTAACCCTAAAATTTAGTGCCATTGGTTATGCCACTTCGATTAAAACCATCAGCAACAATCAAAATCTGAATATTGTATTAGCTGAAAGCAACTCTAAATTGGATGAAGTAACCGTTTCGGCACAAAAAACAGAAGAAAATGTGCAGAATATACCAGCGAGTATTACAACATTTTCTGCGGCTAAAATAAGCGATTACCGTTTACAGAATACCAGAGACTTGGCTACCATTGTTCCGAATTTGTATAGCAGCAATCCGGGCGATGGAAGAAATGTGACATCGATCCGGGGCATTGGAACCACTTCTTATGATCCTGCTATTGCAACTTATATCGATGGTGTAAACCAGTTTGGCTTAGATACCTACATTTCTTCCTTATTTGATGTAGAAAGAATTGAAGTACTCCGCGGGCCACAGGGAACTTTGTATGGCCGCAATGCAATGGGTGGGGTGATCAACATCATCACTAAGCAACCTGGCAATAAAACTAATGGTTTTGCGGGTATTGATGTTGGAAACTACGGTCAGCAACGTTATAGTTTGGGCATTCGAACTGCTTTAATCAATGATAAATTATTCTTTGGTGCTGCGGGTTTATACAATAAACAAAATGGCTTTTATACCAATACCTTTAACAATACAAAATTTGATAAACTACATGGCTTTTTAGGAAATTACTACCTGAAATTTTTGGCTTCATCGAAATTTGCGATCACCTTAAATGTGAAGCATAATGAAAACAGAAATAATGGAACTTTTCCTTTAACGGGTTCGGTAAATGAGGCCTTGGCAAATCCATTTCAACTGAATCAAAATTCGACCACAGAGATGGTTGATAACTTGTTAAACGCATCGCTATCAGCAAATTATACTGGTAATGATTTTAACTTTACCTCGCAAACAGCTTATCAATCCAATTACCGGTATTATAAAAGTCCGATTGATGGTGATTTTTCTCCAGCCGATATTATTTCTGTAGTAAACAATTACGGTAAAGACTGGAATAAAGTTCAGGTATATACCCAAGAGTTTAAATTCAGTTCGCCAGCTTCAAATGCCTCTAAATTGAAATGGGTGGCGGGTTTGTATGGCTTTTATCAAAAGAATCCGGTAAAGCAAGGCTCATATTTTGGTGCCGACGGAGCTTTTTATGGTGCAGAACCTTTTACTACAGCTGTAAACGTAAATGATGGAAGGGGAGCAGGTTTTGCCACCTTCGGACAGCTCTCTTACCAAATAACCGAACGATTAACCGCTACTGCAGGTTTAAGGTATGATTATGAGCGTAAAAGATTATTGGCTTCCGGCGAATACTTAATCCCAACGCTTGATCCGATTGTTACCCAGGGTGATACTTTGGCCAAAGCTAATTTTCATGCCCTTTCGCCAAAGGTTAGTTTGGCTTACTCCGTTGCCGACAACAACAATGTGTATGCAACTTATAGCAGGGGTTACCGTGCAGGAGGCATTACCCAATTGGCTTCTGACCCTACAAGTAAACCACTCGATACTTACAAACCAGAATACAGTAATAACTTTGAGGTTGGCACAAAAAATACATTTTTCAATCAACGTTTGAGCACTAATATTGCTGCGTTTTATGTAAATGTTACCGACGCTCAGATTCCGGTATTAATTTTACCCGATGCTTTAACCACTACCCGAAATGCAGGTAAACTGGTAAGTAAAGGTATAGAACTGGAACTTTCTGCTCGCCCAGTAAAAGGTTTGAGCATTGATTATAACTTTGGTTATACTGATGCTGCTTACAAATCATTAACTATATCCAAAGGCGGAGAAACAGTTGATTTGACAGGAAATAAGCAGATTTATACGCCTGAAACCACCTCAATGTTTGCTTTACAGTATAGTTATGAGATTGATAAAGGCGCTAAGTTAAATGCCATTGCCCGAGGAGAGTGGTTGTTTACCGGAAATCAGTTTTACGATTTAAGTAACCAGATCCAACAGAAAGGTTATAATGTTTATAATGCTAAATTGGGTTTCTCTGCTCAGAAATTCGATCTGTTTTTATGGGGAAGAAACTTATCCAACAAAACTTATATCGATTATGCTTACGATTTTGGAGCCGCACATTTGGGAAATCCAAAAACTTATGGGATAAGTTTAGTTTGGAGGTTTTAAATGTAGTCTGTCGTTATTGTGTATCGTCATTCCCGCGCATGCGGGAATCTCAATGCATTGGCTATAATATCGATCGTTGTAAGATTGCTTCGCTGGCTGAAAAAGCCTTCTCGCAATGACGATCCCTTTATTGAAACAGCGTTTAAAAAGAAATGGGGATTCCACTAGTGCAGAATCCCCATCATCTAAATTAACGCTCTCATATACATAAACGCTATAAAATGGATTTATTGCATAAGCAGTAAATTTTTTTTCATTTTTGGGATATTTATCATTTAAACCTATTTTTACTTCATGGCTACGATAGATAAAACCCAACAAGATGCAGAAAAACTGGCAGCTGCCCTGGCTGCAATAAAATTTGTTAAAGAAGGTGATATTGTAGGCTTGGGTACAGGATCTACCACAACCTTTGCCATTAAAGAGTTGGGCAAACGTGTAAAAGATGGTTTAAAGATAACCGCTGCGGCAAGTTCCATCCGTACAGAAGAGCTCGCAAAATCGTTGGGTATCGAGATTCTTGATCTTGGCACTTTAAGCCAGATCGATATTAGTATTGATGGGGCAGATGAATTTACGGAAACGCTTAATCTAATTAAAGGCGGGGGCGGAGCACTGTTTAGAGAAAAGATAATTGCTTCTCTAAGTAAAAATGCAATTATCATTACCGATGCATCTAAAAAGGTAAAAAAATTGGGTGCTTTTACCGTTCCTGTTGAAGTTATTCCCTTGGCTTATCAGTATGTGTCCGATCAAATAAATAAACTGGGAGGGGAAGTGATATTACGATCAGTGGGTGGGAAATCATATACTACTGATAACGGAAATCTAATTATCGATGCCGATTTTGGATTAATTGATGATCCTGGAAAACTATCATCAGATTTGAATCAGGTTAATGGCTTGTTAGCCCACGGCTTGTTTGTAAACATTACCTCAAAAGTTATTATGAGCGAAGGAACAGATATTATTATTTTTGAATAGCATTAGTTCACTGGTTCATTAGTCATTAGTTCATTTGTACCCTCCTTGCGTCGCAGCTCGCTATCTATTTAACTACAAGGGAAGTGTCTTTGTGCCTTGGTGGTACTGATTGTAATTATTTTACCGACACATTTCAACTAGCAAACGCTCCTAATGACCTTAATTTTTTAATGGTGAACAATGTTTGCCATATTTTAAGGAAATTAAGCTCAATTCTGTGTTCTCAGTGTTTCCGTGGCAAAATCAAAAAATTCACCGATAAAATGCACATTTCTTAAATGCCCTAAAATTTTTCACCGATGGTTTTATTTCACTCACCGATAAAATATCCTAACTAGTGGAAAGGCCATTTCCCAGCGTTGGTTTCTGTGCTACATTTGAATCATAAAAACAAACGGTCATGGAAAATTTCATCAAAAAAAATCACACAGATAAACAATTCGGTTTAGGTATTTTAATCATCGTAATCGGCTCAGTATTCTTGTTGAGAAACTCGGGTATCGATGTTCAAGATTGGGTATTGAAATGGCATACCATTATGTTAGGCATAGGCTTGTGGATCGGTTACCGTAAAAATTTTCAAGGCAGTAGCTGGTTGGCGTTAACCATTATTGGGGGCTTATTTACCCTTAAGGCGATAAGCATTTTCGATTTTGATTTATCGAAGATCAGTACAGCTTTGGTATTAATCGGATTAGGATTGTATGTGATACTAAAACCTAAAAAGGTTCAAAATTTCGATCAGTATTTTGAAAAGAAACCAATTGATTTTACTGAGAAAGAAAGCTAAAATTCTTAACTCCATCATATATCTTAAAAAGGGACATTTTTTAACAATGTCCCTTTTCTGTGCTTAATAGCAGAGGGCATAGCGTTTGTATGGCTATGCGCTTTGGGTACTAAAAAAAGAAACGGGGATTCCACCCTTAGGCAGTATCCCCGTCATCTAAATTAACGCTCTCACATACATAAACGCTGTAAATAGAATATATTGTGTACAGCTTATTTTTTTTTGATTTTTTTTACAGAAGCATCTAAACTTGTAGTACAGGTACTGTTTTATGGTACTTGTTTCGGTACTCAATAGGGGTTAAACCGGTTATTTTTTTAAAAACATCTCTGAACGATTTGGTATCTGTATAACCAACATCAAACATTACTTCGGTTATATTTTTCCTGCTCGATTCAAAACTCCGCTTTGCGGCTTCAATTTTAACCCTTTGAATATATTCTATTACCGTGTTTTTGGTGGCACTTTTAAATCTGCGTTCAAAACTCCTTCTTCCCAAAGCCAGCATATCTGCCAGCTGATCTACCGTAATCCGATCCTGATAATTTCCATCAATAAATTCCTGTGCTTTTTTAATTTTCGCATCTTCATGCCCTTTTTGACCCTGGAACATCATAAAAGCCAACTGACTTTCGCGGTCGATATCAATGGCGAAATATTTAGCAGCTAAAATAGCAGTATCCCGATCCGTATGTTTTTCTACAAGGTATAAAAGTAAGTTCCAGTAGGAGTTGGCGCCACCGCTAGAATATAGACCTTGTGCATCGGTAATAATACTGCCGTCAACCAGTTCTACATCAGGAAACATTTCTCTAAATTGATTGGCAAACAGCCAATGTGTAGAACATTTCCGGCCATCTAACAAACCGGTTGCAGCCAGTAAAAAAGCACCCATGCAGAGCGAAGCTACTTCTGCGCCTTTTGCATGTTGTTTGATAATCCATGGTAACAGGTTCTGGTTTGCTTCCATGGCATAACCGATATTGCCACTAATGGCTGGTACAAAGATAAGATCGGTATGATCAACCTCGTCGAGCAGTTTATCGGCATGTACAGAGAAAAGACTATTATTCAACCTTACCTCTTTGGTCATTGCTACAAGTTCAACTTTAAACAGCGGCAACTTGCCCGATGCTTGTAAAAATTCGTTAACAGCGGTAAATAGATAGCGGGGATCTGCAATGGCTTCAATCACGGCAGTCTCTGGAATTAAGATAGATACATGTTTCATAATCCAAATATAACGAGGCTATTTGTCGTAAACAACCCCCGCAATTGTCGTTTCTACATATTTAGCTTATTAATTTCTGCTCGTATGTTTGTGTTGTTAGCGCCAGTGGCTAACAAACATTAAAAATAGTATCAATGGCTAGTATAAATTCATATCTCACATTCAATGGCAATTGTAAGGAAGCAATGACTTTTTATCGGGATTGCCTGGGAGGGGAATTGACCCTCGAAACCATTGGCGGCTCGGGTATTGATGATAAAATGCCAAATGTAATAAGCAAAAGTATTATGCATGCAGTTCTGGCTAAAGATGATCTGGTGATTATGGCAACCGATATGGTAGAAGAACGCGGCTTAATTAAAGGGAATTCGGTTGCGATGATGCTCAATTGCAGTTCAGAAGAAGAAGCTCGATCCTTTTACCATAAACTTTCATTCGGAGGTAAGGCTTCACATCCGCTACAGGAAACATTTTGGGGTGCAATATTTGGTGATTTAATAGATCGCTTCGGAAACACATGGTTAATTAATTACGATAAAAATACATATATATGAAAAAGTTAAACACCTGGTATTGGATTGCTACCATCATTTTTGCGCTGATGATGATTATGGACGGTTTTGGTGGAGTTACACAGCAGGAAGCAGGTAAAGAAGTTTTTAAACATCTTGGTTACCCGATGTACATGCTCATCATTGTTGGTATTGCAAAACTGCTGGGAGCTGTATCGATCTTACAAAATAAATTTGTAGCCATTAAAGAGTGGGCCTATGCAGGTTTTGCCCTCAATTTTATCGGGGCTTTTGCATCGAGAGCATTTGTTGGTGATCGCATTTCTCTTTTGATACCACCTATTATTGGACTGATTATTATGTTTATCCCTTATATTTTATGGAAGAACTTAAAGCCAAATGTTAAAATTAGTTAAAAATAAACGAAGAGTTTAGTTACTGGCTTTTGAGAACCAAATATTGTTAACTTTGGGTATTGTAAACAACCAAACTCAATACATGATTTTCTTGATTTTAACAACCAAAAACGGGTAAATCAATGAAATTCATTACCAAAAAACAAAAATACGGATGAAAAAGAGCCTTTTCTTCATAATTGCTTTATTATTTACTACTTCAGCATTTTCTCAAAATGTAATTCAGTTATTTAACGGTGCGAACGATTTTTTTAAACTGTTGCAGGAAGAGAAATTTAAAGATGCCCATGCATTTTTTGATGACACCTTAAAAACCAAATTAACGGAAGAGAGTCTAAAGAAACTTTGGGGTGATATTGGAAACAAATACGGCAAGGCCGAATCTTTAGATGCGATTCAAAGTAAAGCCCAGGGCGAATTTTTTGCCGTAACCGTAGAAGGTAAATTTGCCAAGGGTGATCAGAATTTTATTTTAGGCTTTAATAAATTACAACAGATTGTAGGCATATTTCTTGCGCCTCCAAAAAGAAATGCTGCATATTTAAAACCCACCTATGTAGATACCAGCTTGTATAAAGAAAAATCGGTATATATAGGCCCGGCAGGAAAACAGCTTGCAGCCATCATTACTACCCCAAAAAATGTCAAAAATTTTCCAATAGTTGTTTTTGTACATGGTTCTGGTCCTGGAGATATGGATGAAACAGTTGGTGCCAATAAACCTTTTAAGGATTTAGCCGGAGGCTTGGCATCAAAAGGAATCGCTTCAGTACGTTATGTAAAAAGAACTTTAATCTATCCAAACGAATTTACCAATGCCTATACGGTAAAAGAAGAGGTGTTGGATGATGCCGCTGCTGCTATTGCAATTGCAAGAACAACTGTTGGTGCCGATCCTAAAAATATTTATGTATTTGGTCATAGTTTAGGAGGAATGTTGGCACCAAAAATGGCAACACTTACTCCGGATTTAGCTGGGATCATATTAGCTGCGGCACCAGCAAGAAAATTGACAGATATCATTATCGATCAAAACAAGTACATGTTCGATTTAGCGAACGATACAACAGCGGCAGGTAAAAAACAACTTTCCGATGCCATTTCGGAAATAGATAAAAGCAGAATTACGCAATTGGGAACAACCATAAAGCCTGATTCATCTATTTTAGGTTTACCTGCAAAATATTGGACGGATTTAAATAATTATAATCAAATTGCAGTAGCAAAAAGCCTAACAAAACCTAGAATTTATGTTTTACAAGGGGGCAATGATTTTCAGATAAGCAAAACCGATTTCGATCTATGGAATGCAGCTTTAGAGAAAAAGAAAAATGTCCATCTTAAATTTTATCCAGATTTAAATCACTTGTTAAGTTCACAAACAGGGAAAGGTACAATGGCTCAGTACCAAGCTGCAGTAAGTGTATCAGAACCACTGGTAAACGATATTGCACTTTGGATTAAGGGTAAATAATTGTAGCTAAATATTGTTTTCAAATGAAAGCTCTGGTCTAAAACCAGGGCTTTTTTAGTGCTTGGAGTGAGGTGTTAGTGATGAATGTAAAAACAATTCAAAATATAAGCGGTTTAAGTTTATAACCTATCATCTCAACTATGACAAAGAATAAAATCACATTAAAAGGAATATGGGGTGTTTTAAAAGCATCATTTACAGGGTTCAATAACCATAAGGTTACCAAGTTAAGTGGCTCACTAGCCTATTACACCGTGTTTTCTATGGCTCCGCTATTGGTGGTGATTATTTCTTTATGTGGTATTTTTTTAGGAAGGGAATTTGCTGAAGGAAAGGTTTACGCACAGTTGGAAGGTTTTTTAGGCAGAGAATCGGCAGTTTCTTTACAGCAGCTGATCAAAAATGCCTATCTGGATGGCAAAAGCACCATCGCCTTGATTATCGGTATCGTTACTTTATTGATTGGTGCAACTACCATTTTTGGTGATATCCAGGATTCTATTAATACCATTTGGGGCTTAAAACCGAAACCTAAAAGGGGTTGGGTGAAGATGTTGCAAAACCGCTTCTTATCATTTTCAGTAATTATTAGCCTAGGTTTTGTATTGTTGGTTTCATTAGGCGTTACCGCTTTATTAGATTTCTTTAGCAATCGCTTACAGGCCCGGTTTGCAGAGGTATCTGTTATTGTATTCTATATTGTAAACCAAATTGTTACCCTTGCCGTTATTTCATTAATATTTGCAGTAATATTTAAGGTATTGCCTGATGCCATTATTAAATGGCGAGATGTAATTGCTGGTGCAGTAGTAACGGCGATACTATTTATGATCGGTAAATTTGCCATCTCATTATATATCGGACAAAGTAATGTTGGCGGTACCTATGGGGCTACAGGCTCGTTAATTGTGATCCTGTTGTGGACTTATTATTCATCAATTATTTTATACTTTGGTGCTGAATTTACTAAGGCCTATGCTGTTGCCTTTGGATCCGAGATTTACCCTTCACATTATGCGGTTACCACTAAAGAAATTGAGGTAGAAACAGAGGGCAAATCGATTCAGGATAACCATCCGGAAATTAAAGAAGAGGTAAAAAAAGCATAAACTATTCTCCCCAGGCTGTAACAATCAATCTTCTTTGCCCGCCGCGATTCCGGTGTTCGCATAAGTAAATGCCTTGCCAGGTGCCGAGTGCCAATCTGCCATTTCTAATGGGAATAGTTACTGAACTACCTAAAAGGGCCGATTTTAAATGGGCAGGCATATCATCTGATCCTTCGTAATCGTGTTCATATTCCGGATCATTTTCTTTAACGGTTTTATTAAAGAACATTTCAAAATCTACCCTAACCGTAGGGTCAGCGTTTTCGTTAATGGTAAGGGATGCAGAAGTGTGCTGTATAAAAACCTGACAGATACCAATGTTAATTTCATCCAATTGAGGTAAGGCATCTTCAATTTCTTCAGTAATGATGTGGAAACCTCTTCTACGTTCTCTCAGTGCTAAAGCTTTTTGGTATATTTTCATTTGATTTTAGATCGTTTTTTGATGATCGAATTCAATATAAATTGCGCAGATACTGTCTGCGTAATTCATCTTAAATTTCCGAAACACTTTCTCGGAAATTGTGAGTTTTCTGATTCGTCAGACAGTGTCTGACTTTTTCAATTCAGATGGATCCGTCATGCTGAATTTATTTCAGCATCTTTCTTATTATCAAGACCCTGATCCTGAAGTTTCGGAGCAGAATGACGATCGAAATAAACAAAATCTCATTCAAATCATTCTATAATAATTTAATAATCAAATCCGGGTTATCATTTCAAAAACTCCACATTCCAGATTTTTTCTGCTTTTCTGCCAATCAACCAAAAAGAGGCTGCCAGGACAGAAAAGAATAGCGCTTTATGCCAGCTGTCCCAGAAATATTCGAAATAACGGGTATAAAGGTTAATAAAGAGAAAGGTAATGCCGAATTCACGTGCAATATCGTCATGGTATTTTAAGCCATATAAAGTGCTCACCACACAAATAGCGGCAGAAATTAATGCCCAATAAAATAAGCTTAACTGCCTCACCGTGTACCACTCCTCTAAACTGGCAAAATTTCCAAATACCGATAAGCCCCAAAGTGATACAAACAAATAAACCATCCCTGCAATATAGGTTACCTGAAAGAAGTTTTGTGTTTTAGGAAAAGCCTTCATGATGAATGATGCTGCGGTAAGTGCAGCGCCAAAAACCACAAAACGTAGCGGATAGTTCATGCCAAGAAAATAATAGTTCCAACGGCTCAAATAACCTGTTTCAGTACCAAACCAAGCTCCTAACGACAGTAAGGCGAAAATCCAAATTAACCGCGAATTGAAAATATATCCCAAAGCCCCGTAAATGAAAACTGATATCAGAATCAAAATAGAGAAATTGCCCAAACCATTATCCAGTGCTTTGCCGAAATAGGCAATTGCATTTGCCGTAAGTAAAATGGCCGAAAATACAATGGCTTCATTGCTAAACTTTAAATGCGCCAGTTTCTTTTTCCTTCTAAAACCTAAAATATACAGCCATGCCGCCAACCCGCCAGAAATGATGGCTATTACAATGTTTGGTGTATTGTAAACTCTTTTTAAGTAGTTTAAAATCGAATTGTCAATCAGTAATGAGCCAAGTGCAATAAAGCCACACGCCAACGCCACCCAAAAGGCATATTGCGCCAGGCGTAGCCAATCGAAATTTTTAGCCTCATAACTTTTACGCAGTTTATTGCCAGTTTCATCATTGATTAGGCCATCACTTTGCCATTGCTCAATCATATCATCCAGAAACTCACTCTTTTCTCTGTCGACTTTCATAGGTTAGGTTATATACGAAGATAGCTTTTTTAGCCCTTAGTCAAAAGTCTTTAGTCAGGAGTCTAAATTGACTGAAGACTGCGGACTAAGGACTCCAGACTAACTAAATCACCTCCTTAATCTTTTTATTATTCCCTACTACCCAGATTACATCGCCATTTTCGAAAACAAAGTCTGAAGAAGGATTCAGAATGCGATCAGTACCCCGCTCAATGCCTACGATTAAGGCTTGTGCTTTTTCGCGGATACCTGCATTTCTGATGCTTAATCCATAAACTGGTGATTCGATATGTACTACAACTTTTTGTAAAGTCATTTCTTTATTTGGAAAATTGTTTTCTTCGGCTGTTTCTGGCGCATCTACCTCTAATAGTGCCTTAACCGCAGCCAATTGGTCATCAGCGCCGATTACCAATAATTTATCGTTGGGATAAAGCCGCTCATCTCTTCCAGGGGTTGGTATATTATTTCTTCCACGTTCAATTAAGGCGATATTTACTCCATATTTTTCCCTGATCATCAATTCGGTAAGTGTTTTTCCTACAACTTCTGATTCAGGAGAAACAGTAAGTTCGGTTAAGTGGGTATCCCATGGTAAAATATTCGGTTTCTGGTTTTCACGGGCATTTAAGTTCAGCATGAATCGCCTTTCCAGTTTATCATAAAAAGACTGTAACTTTCTGGAGAAGATCACCATTCCGAGGATAATTAAACCTAGTGCAATTACTGCCGCCACCCAGGTGTCGAAAAATTCATACATTAAAAAACCAACGAAGAAAATTCCCAAGGCTATCCTGAAAAATTCGATCGCGATTAATGGTCCACGGGTATATTTTTTGTTTAGCCAAAGGTGAGAATAAGCTGTTCTTTGAATCCTTCTGATTGATAGTGCCCACAAAAACGGCGACATCAAAATAAATGACACCACAACACTAATAATAATAGAAGTTAAACTATTGGCAATGTTGCGTACAATAAAAGGCTGGACGTATCTGTAAGCCAAAAAGATTATCGCGATAATGATTACAGAATGGATAATGGTATTAAAAATATAAGACCGCAATAAAACTTTCCAATCGCTTAATGTTGTAATTCCCTCTGTACTAGAGCTATATCTTTCGATGCCATCAAGCCACTTTTTAGGTAATACACGGTTTAGGTATTGGTAAAAAGGTTCTGATAGCTTAATTAAATAAGGTGTGGTAAATGTGGTAATGGCTGCTGCGGCTACTGCGATCGGGTAAAGGAAATCACTCGTTACTTTAAGGGTTAAACCCAGTGAGGCAATGATGAATGAAAACTCACCGATCTGTGCCAAGCTCATGCCCGATTGTACGGAAGTTTTTAGCGGTTGACCAGACAATAATGCACCCAAAATGGTAAATATGATTTTCCCGAAAATAATAACCAGGGTTGCCACTAAAATTGGTACCGCATATTTAACCAGCATAGATGGATCAATCAACATACCAACTGAAACAAAAAATACAGCCGCAAATAAATCCTTTACCGATTTTGTTAAATGTTCAATTCTTTCGGCCTGAGTAGTTTCGGCCAAAATAGATCCCATAATAAATGCTCCTAGTGCAGGAGAAAAACCTACTTTATCGGCTAATAAAACCATTACTAAACATAAAGCTAACGATACCACCAACATGGTTTCATCATTCATTAATTTTTTGGTTGCCTTAAGAAATGAAGGAACAAGGAATATTCCACCCAAAAACCAAAGGACTAAAAAGAAAGCAAGTTTTAAAATGGAATACAACATCTCTGTACCTGCCGATTGCTGGCTTACTGCCAAAGTAGAGAACAATACCAACAACAAAATGGCCACAAGATCTTCGACAATTAAAACACCGAATACAAGGCCAGCAAATTTTTTATGCTTTAAACCAAGTTCTTCGAAGGCTTTAATGGTAATCATGGTTGATGATATAGATAATATCCCGCCTAAAAACAGGCTGTCCATATCTTTCCACCCCATGGCCTTACCAACCAGGTAACCAGCTAAAATGATAAATAATACTTTTACAATTGCAGTAATGGAGGCAGAACCGCCTACTTTAACCAGTTTTTTAAAACTGAATTCTAAACCAAGGCTGAACAACAGGAAAATTACGCCTATTTCGCCCCAAATGTTAATGCTTTTGGTATCGGTAACGGATGGAAAAAAATTAAGGTGTGAGCCAACCAATAAGCCAGCCAATATATAGCCCAAAACGAGGGGCTGTTTAATTCGTTTAAATATGAGTGTGGTTATCCCTGCTGCGGCAAGAATTAATCCTAAATCGGCAATTAAATCTGGTAAATGCATCTAAAAAAAATGGGTAATATGGATTAAATAATTATTCCAGGTAACATTTAATACCTGGCATTTTACTGAAAAATTCCACATTTAATGTGGTTCAAAAATGAAATTACTTACCAAAAAACATGTTTTGGGTAGAGCATTTTAAACTGGCACCAATAATTATATTTTAATCTTCTGATTACAACTTTAGCGGTGATGGTTTTGTTCTTGAAAAAAAGAAATGTCAAGAAAGAAAGAAGTACAAAAGCAGCAAAAGATATTTTTATAACAGACGAGTTAATGAAATCTTTTTGCAAGCTTTCATTGTCCTGATTGAAATCGGAATTGAGTTTATTGATTTTTTTATCGGTAATGAAACTTATTTTTAAGTTTTTGGCTGGTGTATCATTTCTTTTTCCCTGCGATGCGATGGCCGCAAAATTTATAGAGATAGAAAAAAAGAAGATGATATAAAAAAGCCTCATTGCTGCTAATATAACGAAAATGAGGCTTTTTTGAAAGGAAAATCTGATTAAAGTAGGCTTTACCTTTTAATTTTGATAGCTATTTGATATCAGGTACACAGTATGTTATTCTAAAAAATATTGATTAAATTTGTCTATACATTGAAAAATAAATCTAATGAAAGAAGTAACCATAAAATATAAAAGTAATAAAACACTTGAGGCACTTAAGGAATTGGGTAAATATTTAAATTTCTCTGTTTCTGATCATAAAATTAAAACGGTGACGGAAAAAGATGATAGCATTAATGGCATTCCAATTATTATCGGAGACCCAAAGGTTGATATTGGTGAATTACATGATGTTTTTACAGGAAAAGGTTTCGATGCTGAGGAACTGAGAAAAATCGCATGGCAAAGGAAAAAATAATTTGTGATACCGATGTATTGATAGATTATTTTGATAAAAATAAAAATCGGAACGCATCTGCAACAACGATAATAGAATCGGTTATAGGACATTGATAATGTGATTTTCTCATCCATTACTAAAATGGAATTGTTATGTGGTGCTACTAATAAAATAGATCTTAGTATTATTAATAAAAAACTGAAAAGGTTTAGTATTATATTGATTAATGAAAGGATAAATTTAACTGCAGTTGATTTAATCCAAGACTTTAAACTAAGTCATGGTCTTGCAATAGCCGATTCGTTAATTGCTGCAACGGCGATAGAAACTAAGCTAAAGCTGTTTACTTATAATCTTAAAGATTTTAGATTCATTAATGATCTGATTTTATATCCTGAACAATAATTTAACCATTAAAATAAGCTAAAGTAGCTTCCTTATCCTTTTGGAGCTGAACCGTCAAAGCTTCTAACCCGGTAAATTTTACATCATGACGGAGAAACTTCAAAAAGTTCATCTTAATGTCCTGTCCGTAAATTTCCTGATTAAAATCGAAAATATTTACTTCAATATTTCTCGTCATGCCGTTAATGGTTGGACGCTGACCGATGTAGGCCATGCCTCGGTAAGTCCGAAGTCCGGAGTCAGAAGTCGGCAGTCTGTTTGTCGATGCTTGACCTTCTTCTTTAAATTCTGGGCTCATATCTACGGTAACTGCATAAATGCCATCTCCTGGAATCAGTTTATACGTCTCCTCAACAAAGATGTTTGCTGTTGGGAAGCCGATTGTTCTGCCAATTTTATCACCCTTGATTACTCTTCCAAAAATCGAAAATGGATGGCCAAGGTAATCATTAGCAAGGCCTACATCACCGGCTAAAAGTGCCTGACGGATTTTGGTCGAACTTACGGCAACATCGTGAATATCCTGTTCCATAATTTCCTCAACAGTAAAACCATAATGCAAACCAGCAGCTTTTAAATCGCTGAGGTTGCCAGATCGGTCTTTACCAAAACGATGATCATAACCAATGATAATATGCTTGGTACCGATGTTATTTACCAAAGTATTTTTAATGTAATCTTCGGGTAATTGATTTGAAAAATCGCGGGTAAATGGTGTTATAATTAGGTGATCTACACCTAAACCCTTTAAAATATCAGCCTTTTCATTTATGGTATTGATCATTTTTAAATCCTGGTTTTCAGGATCAATAATCATCCTTGGGTGCGGGAAAAATGTTAAAATTACACTTTCACCGTTATCGGCTTTAGCCTTTTCTACCAGTTGTTTAATGATTTTCTGATGTCCGAAATGTACACCGTCGAAAGTGCCAATGGTTACAATGGCATTGTCTAATTTTTTAAAATCCGAAAGGTTGTTGTATATCTTCAATGGTAAAATCTATTTATTATTCTGGGTTTTTGCATGAGGGATGGCAGCGGTATCCCCCGATTTTTCATCGGGGATTTTAGCGTACAGCCCGACCCTTTGCATCGCTTAGGGGCATGCCCAAATTTCTATTATTTATTAATGTAAAGCATGGCGTTTTACCACCCCGCCTTTTAAATCGGCAATTTGTTGTTGAATTACAAAGGCATCCGAATCAATCTGCCGGATAGCGGTTTGTAGTTTGCTCATTTCCAGTTTGGTTACCACGGTAAAAATAATGTCGATATCTTTCTTTTCTCCATAACCGCCTTCACCCTTGTAAATGGTAACTCCACGTTTCATTTCGTTGATGATGAAAGCTTTAATGGCTTCCTGATGTTCTGAAATGATGGTTACACCCGTATATTGTTCTATTCCGTTTACGATGAAATCGATGGTGCTTGATGCTGATAAGTAGGTTAAAATAGCATAAAGCGCAGTTTCGATGTTCAGAAAATAAGCCGCGAAAGCAAAAATAATGATATTTAAAATGAGGATGATATTCCCAACGGTTAAAATGCTGTTTTTACTGATGTAAAGCGCCAAAACCTCTGTTCCATCAATTACGCAGCCGCCGCGCATGGCCAATCCGATTCCTCCACCTAAAAACAGACCGCCAAAAAATGCGATGAGCAGTTTATCGTGGGTGATTGGTTGAAATGGAAGAAAAATTAAGGCTAATGAGAGTGCAGCGATGGCAATAGCCGTTTTAATGGCAAAACCTTTACCAATTTGCCTGTAGCCTAAAATAACGAATGGTATGTTGATGATGGCAATAAGATATGATAAATTCCAGCCGGTTAAGGTGCTTAATAAAAGAGAGATACCGGTAACACCACCATCAATAAAATGGCTGGGCATTAAAAAGCTTTTTAAGCCAAAACATGCCGAAGTTACACCTGCAATAATTAAAAGAATTTCTTTTATAAACCTGGTGTTCCTGTTTTTGATGTGGTTCATGCTTCTGCTTCAGTTTTAGCTTCTTCTTTTTTGCTACGAATATAATTAACAAGTTCTAATACCTCAAACGCATCTTTAAGCAAAAAGTTTCCACTTCGGGTACGGGTGAGTTTAGAAAGGTAAGCACCGCTGTTTAACTGTTTTCCAAAATCAGATACTAAAGAGCGGATGTAAGTGCCCTTGCTGCAAACTATTCTGAAATCGATTTCTGGTAATTCGATCCGGGTAATTTCAAATTCGGGAACGCTAACAAAACGTTTACGCAGCTCAACCTCTTCGCCCAATCTTGCTTTTACGTATAAACGTTCGCCGTTTACCTTTACTGCTGAGTGTGCTGGCGGATATTGTTCGATATCGCCAATAAAAGGGTTACAGGCGGCATAAATTTCTTCTTCGGTAGTGTTACTAATGTCGAAAGTTTGATCTACCTCCGTTTCCATATCAAATGATGGGGTAGTGGCACCCAAAATCATTGTACCGGTATATTCTTTTTCTTCAGCCTGAAAAGTGTCTATTTGTTTGGTTAATTTGCCTGTACAGATGATTAACAAGCCTGTAGCTAGTGGATCTAAAGTGCCGGCGTGGCCAACCTTTAACTTTAAGGGTTTTAAAGAATTACGGATTTTGCCCACCACATCAAATGATGTCCATTTGTATGGTTTGTTGATTAAAAGCAATTCGCCTTCAGCAAAATTGAACTCTTTGAATTTTGAATTTTCGGTACTCACAAATCTTTTTTGCGCAAAGATACGGATTCGATGTGGTTTTTTACCACAGATGAAAAGGATGCACACAGATATCAATCATCCGTGTTTGTTTGTGTAACTCTGTGGTTGATATTCCTGGATTATATAATTTGTAAGTTATGGCCGCTCAATAACAGGATGATAATAATTAAACCTGCAGCAATTCTGTACCATCCAAAAACTTTGAAACCATTTTTGTTTAAGTAACCGATGAAACTTTTGATGGCCAAGAGTGCAACAACAAAAGCAATAACGTTACCAATAATTAAAAGGTTGGTTTGATCGTGGGTAATGGTGTGTCCTTCTTTATAAAAATCGTAAAGTTTTTTAGCTGTTGCGGCAAACATGGTAGGTACAGCCAGGAAGAATGAAAACTCTGCGGCAACCTTTCTGCTCAATTTCTGACTCATACCACCAACGATGGTTGCGCCGGAGCGCGATACACCCGGTAGCATAGCGATACATTGAAAAAAGCCTATTTTTAACGCCGTTAAGTAACTTACGTTTTCTTCCTCATTGATGGTTGGCTTATTAAACCATTTATCAACAAATAACAAAATGATCCCGCCTATTAATAGCGAAATACCAACAGCCATTGGACTTTCTAACAATTCGTCTATTTTTTTGCTCAAAAGCAAGCCAAATACTGCAGCTGGAATAAAAGCCACGAGTAATTTAATATAGAAGTTTATCGATTTGAAAAATCTTTTAAAATAAAGTACCACTACTGAAAGTATAGCACCCAATTGGATTACTATAGTGAAAAGTTTTACGAATGGTTCTGATGCAATGCCCATAAAAGAAGATGCGATAATCATGTGACCGGTGCTCGATACAGGTAAAAATTCAGTTAATCCTTCAACAATGGCAAGGACAATGGCTTCAAAAGAGTTCATATAGTTTAGTTAACGGGCTATTCCCATTGTAATTTTACGTTATAGTTTTTTAATTTTTTATCCCTTGAGATTAAGGTTAAATTTTCGGAAATGGCCTGCGATACAATAATCCGGTCGAAAGGATCACTATTAAAAAAATCGAGATTTAATAAGGTCGTGAGATGAGTTTCGTTAATTGCGATAATTTCAATCTGATTCCGCTCTGCAAACCTAAAGAGCTCATCAAAGCCAATTTGTAAATCGAGTTTCCCTATTTGTTTTTTTATCGCAATTTCCCAAAGCGATGCGATACTCAAGAAACAGGATTCGCTAATATCAGATAATTTTTTTTTAACGGAAACAGGCAACTGATCATCTCCGGCTACAAACCACAAAAAAGCATGGGTATCTAATAAATATGCCATTAAATGTAATCAGCAAACATTTCAAGCGGTTCATCGAAATCGTCAGATAATTTGATTTTATCTTTTGCATATCCGAATTCGCGTGATTTTAACTTTGCCTTATTTTTGTGCTTGGTTTTTAAGAATTCAACAAAATCAGCAACTTCCTGCCTAAGATTTAGGGGAAGCGAATTGATTTCAATCTGCAAATTTGTTGTTGTCATAATATAAAGTTAAAAAAACATGCTAGCTATTACAAGCAATTATTTTTTTAAAATTGCATAGATACCGAAAGCAAAACCCGCCAACACCACTACCGGCGCTAACAAAGTTCTTCTGAAATCGTAAATATCACCGGTAGTACCCATCATTAGGATAAAACCAACGGCAACAATTGCAATGCTGATTAATAATAACTGATAGTTCTTTTTGGTGAAAACCAATTCGCTTTTAACGTCCTTTACAATAGGACTTGTTTTTTTTTCTGCCATTATCTATAAAGATGATAAGATTTTAAACGTAAATATCTGCTTACTGCAAACCACGTACTAATGCCTGTTATAAAAATACCAACAATTAAGAGGCCGATAAACACGAAGCCAAATTCTTGGTAGTTATTTAAAATAATAATTTCTGGTACCTCTTTGCGGGCATAAATTAACGTAGCCAATAAAATGATGATGGCAATAAACGCAGCAATTAACCCGTGTAAAGCGGCATACAATAAGAAAGGACGTCGGATAAAATTTTTCGTTGCACCAACCAGCTGCATACTTTTAATTAAAAAGCGCTGTGAGTAGATGGCTAATCGTATTGTATTGTTAATCAGTGCGATAGAAATGATTAATAATAGCGCGGCAAAAGCTAAAATAATTAAACCAATGGTGTTGATATTTTTATTTACCATATCAATTAAAGAACTCTGGTAAACCACTTCTTTAACCACAGGGTTTTTAGAAATGCTTGCTTTTAACGCATCGATGCTTTTATTGTTGGCATATTCTGCTTTTAAATACACATCGAAGGTAGAGGTTAAAGGATTGTATCCTAAAAAGTTAACAAAATCTTCGCCTAAATCCTGTGTTAAATTTCTTGCAGCTAGCTCTTTATTTACATATTGAGTTTGTTTTACAGCAGGATTTGTATTCAGTTCTTTTTGAAATGCCAGAACATCTGCTTCTTTTGCGCCCTCATCAACAATAATGTTTAAAACGATGTTTTCTTTAACGTAGTTAGACAGGTTTTTGGCATGTACAAGTACCAACCCAAGTAACCCAAGCATTAATAAAACCAACGCAATACTAATTATAGTAGAGATATAAACGGTTTTGGTTTTCTTAGATGCATCACTTACTTCGAATTCTTCCATGTATTTCATTTTTGTTTCTGCGAAAATATAAATTATACCTGATAAACACCAATTAATGATTGCCAAATGAATATTAACGCATCCGTTTAGCTTTTAGTTTGAGCATTAATTCTTTAATAAATTTTACTTTTCCTTAAAACGCGGTACGAAATTTGTTAAAACGCCGTTAATTATGGATATCTTAAAACTAAATTTAACTATGAAAAGACAAATTACTATTCTGAGCCTATTATTACTAGTCACGTCTTCAATTATTTCTTGTAAGAAAGACGATACTTCGTTAAAAGCCCAAATGTTGGGTAGATGGACTTTAAATAAGATTGTAACTACAGGTTATACGGATGAAAAACTTAATGGAGAGGTTACTTATGGCAAAACCACCGATTATATCGACTTCAAATCAAATAATGATGACCAAGTGGAGTTAAGTTTATCAGGAAACAGGACGATTGGTGAATATGTGATCATTTACTCTGATCAGTTTAGTATGAGTATTAATGATGGATTAAATTATTGCAAAATAAACAGTATTACCGCAAATAAATTGGAGTTTACTGCAAAAATTGACAAAACAAACGTTACTAAAGTATATTCTTTATCAAGATAAGATCTTAATCCCCCGATTATTTGCTTGCGCCATTGGTTTTTAACATCAATGGCGCATTTTTTTTGTTAAAGCTTAGAGCCGTCATGCTGAATTCATTTCAGCATCTTTCCAGCAAGATAGACACTGAAATGAATTCAGGGTGACGATCTGGTTAGGTAATATCGTTAAAAATTGTTTATTATAATAAATATTTAGCGAAACGTTTATTTTGGCATAAAGTATCAGATGACATCTAACTGCACAAAAGATGTGTAGGTTTTTAACCCTAACTTCTTCTGATTCTGCATTTCTGTTGGCGAAATATTATCTTGAAACTGTTTTTTTAAGCCCCTTAATTTCCGTATTTTCGCACCTTTAAAAATTTAAAACTTGCAATGGATTACCAATTCAAAGAAATAGAACAAAAGTGGCAGAAATTCTGGGCAGATCATCAAACATTTAAAGCCGAAAGTAATTCTGAAAAACCAAAATATTATGTGTTAGATATGTTCCCTTATCCATCGGGAGCAGGCTTGCACGTTGGTCACCCACTGGGTTACATTGCATCTGATATTTTTTCGAGATACAAACGCCTTAAAGGCTTTAACGTATTGCACCCAATGGGATACGATTCGTTTGGATTACCCGCAGAACAATACGCCATTCAAACAGGACAGCACCCGGCCATTACCACCGAGGCAAATATTGCGACCTACCGCCGTCAGTTGGATCAGATTGGTTTTTCTTTCGATTGGAGCAAAGAAGTACGCACCAGTGAACCATCTTATTACAAGTGGACGCAGTGGATTTTTATGCAATTGTTTAACTCCTGGTATAATATCGAAAACGATAGGGCTGAAGATATCACCACGTTGATCGAAAAATTTAATGCTTCTGGCACAGCTGATGTTAAAGCCGTTTGTGATGAAGATACCAAAGCATTTATGCCGAGCGATTGGGCAACTTTTACCGATGAGGAAAAACAGATCGAATTGTTAAAATACCGCTTAACCTATCTTCGGGAGAGTACTGTAAACTGGTGCCCGGCATTGGGAACGGTTTTAGCCAATGATGAAGTTAAAGATGGTTTTTCTGAACGTGGTGGTTTCCCTGTTGAACAAAAGAAAATGATGCAGTGGAGCATGCGGATTACCGCGTATTCTGACCGTCTTTTGCAAGGTTTAGATACCATCGATTGGCCAGAGCCGATTAAAGAAATGCAACGCAACTGGATCGGAAAAAGTGTAGGTGCGTCGGTTAAGTTTCAGGTGGAAGGAAACGAAAAACAAATAGAAGTTTTTACCACGCGCGTAGATACCATTTTTGGCGTTTCTTACCTGGTATTGGCACCAGAGCACGAATGGGTTGCAGAATTGACTACGCCTGAGCAAAAACAGGATATCGCAAACTACATCTCTCAAACTAAAAAGAAATCGGAATTAGACCGCATGGCAGATACCAAAACGGTATCAGGCGCTTTTACAGGAACCTATGTAATTAACCCGGTAAGCGGCGAGCGTGTTCAGTTGTGGATTGCTGATTATGTGTTGGCTGGTTACGGAACAGGTGCGGTTATGGGTGTGCCAAGTGGCGATCAACGCGATTGGTTATTTGCCACACACTTCAACTTGCCGATTATCCAGATTTTAGACGGTCAAAAGGATATTGATGTTCAGGCCGATCCAACCAAAGAAGGAAAATACATTAACTCCGGTTTCATTAACGGAATGGAATATAAGGAAGCCGTTTCTTTCTTGAACAACTGGTTAGAAGTAGAAAAAGTAGGAAAAGCAAAAGTAAACTTCCGTCAGCGCGATGCGATTTTTGGTCGTCAGCGTTATTGGGGTGAGCCGATTCCGGTTTACTTTAAAGATGGCTTGCCTTATTTGGTAAAAGAAGAAGAGTTGCCATTGTTGCTTCCTGAAATTGATAAATATTTACCAACAGAAACAGGTGAGCCACCTTTGGCAAGAGCCGAAAATTGGGTGCCAAAAGATGGCGGCCATTACGAATTGAGCACCATGCCAGGTTGGGCAGGTAGCAGCTGGTACTGGTACCGTTATATGGATGCCAACAACAATAACGATTTTGCTTCAAAAGAAGCTGTTGAATATTGGAAAGATGTTGATTTGTACATCGGTGGTTCTGAGCACGCCACAGGGCACTTATTGTACAGCCGTTTCTGGAATAAATTTTTGAAAGATTTGGGTTATACCAAAGAAGAAGAACCTTTCAAAAAACTGATTAACCAGGGTATGATTCAGGGTAGAAGTAATTTCGTTTATCGCATTAATGATGAAAACGGAAAACCAACCAATACTTATGTTTCTGCTGGTTTAAGAAAAGAATATAAAACTTCCGCTTTACATGTTGATGTGAACATTGTTGAAAATGATACTTTAGATATTCCTAAATTTAAAGCCTGGAGAGAAGAATATGCCAATGCAGAGTTTATACTCGAAGGCGGAAAATACATCTGTGGCGTTGAAGTAGAAAAAATGTCGAAATCAAAATTCAATGTGGTTAATCCCGATGATTTGATTGAGCGTTATGGTGCCGATACTTTACGGATGTACGAAATGTTTTTAGGTCCTTTAGAGCAAAGCAAACCTTGGAATACAAATGGTATTGAAGGGGTATTTAAGTTTTTGCGTAAGTTTTGGCGTTTATTTCATAACGAAGATTGGGCATTCCATGTAAATGATGCTGTGCCTACGAAAGCGGAGTTAAAATCGTTACATAAAATCATTAAAAAAGTACAGGATGATATCGAACGTTTCTCGTTCAATACTTCTGTATCAAGTTTCATGATTGCGGTAAATGAATTAACCGATTTGAAATGTAAAAACCGTCAGATTTTGGAAGATATGGTGGTTATTCTTTCACCTTATGCACCACACATCTGTGAAGAACTTTGGGTGTTATTGGGTAACGATGCAGGAACTCTATCTTATACTGCTTTCCCAACATTTAAACCTGAGTATTTGGTAGAAGATGAATTTGCCTATCCGGTTTCCATCAACGGCAAAATGAAAATGAACCTGAATTTGAGTTTAACCTTAACTCAGCCAGAAGTAGAAGCAATTCTATTCGCAGATGAGCAGTTCCAGAAATTTTTAGACGGAAAACCAACCAAAAAGATCATTTTTGTTAAAGGAAAGATTATTAATGTGGTGGTTTAGGGTAGAAGATATACGGCATAAGGTTTAGGGTTTTCCTTTCTCTTGCTTTAAAAATAGAAAAACCCGATTTGCGTTTTGCAAATCGGGTTTTTTGTTGAGTGTTACTTGAAGATTGGGTTTTCAAGACCTTAAACCCTCCACCTTCCAGCCCTCTACCTCAAAGCCTATCTTTCGCCTCTTTTTCTGTTTCCACCAAATCTTCTATTGTTGCTGGCGTTACGTGGTTTGCCACTCATGTTGCCATCACCACCTTTTTTGGCGCCACCGCCGCCCTTTGATTGGGCTTGTGGTTTGCGTTTAACCTGGTTTTTAGCCAACATACTTTCCCAGCTTAATGGGTAAGGGTGCTCATCTACAACAGGCAAGGTGATTTTAATCAGTTTCTGGATATCCAGTAAATATTCGTTTTCTTCTGCATCACAGAAAGAAATCGCAATACCATTTGCACCTGCACGACCTGTACGGCCAATCCTGTGCACATAAGATTCAGGGATATTTGGCAGTTCGAAATTGAAAACGTGTGATAACTGATCAATATCGATACCACGTGCAGCAATATCAGTAGCAACCAAAACACGGATTTTCCGGTCTTTAAAATCAGTTAATGCCCTTTGTCTGGCATTTTGCGATTTATTTCCATGAATGGCTGCAGCTTTAATGCCTGCATGCGCTAAATCCTTAACAATACGGTCGGCACCATGTTTGGTACGGGTAAAAACCAGTGCGGTTTGTATATCCTTATCCTCTAAAAGATGGATCAGTAATTTCTTTTTATCAGGTTTGTCAACAAAGTAAACCGATTGTACAATCGTTTCGGCAGTAGAAGAAATAGGGGTAACCTCTACTTTGGTTGGACTAGACAAAATGGTGTTGGCCAACTTCTGAATCTCATCTGGCATGGTTGCAGAGAAAAATAGTGTCTGGCGTTTTGCAGGCAATTTAGCTACAACTCTTTTCACATCGTGAATAAAGCCCATATCGAGCATACGATCGGCTTCATCCAGTACAAATAACTCAATGGTATTAAGGTTGATGAAACCCTGGTTCATTAAATCCAATAAACGGCCAGGCGTTGCCACTAAAATATCGATGCCTTTTTTTAAAGCTTCAACTTGCGAATGCTGGTTTACCCCACCAAAAATTACCAAATGGCGTAAATTTAAGTTACGGCCATAAGCTTTAAAGCTTTCTTCAATCTGGATGGCAAGTTCGCGGGTTGGTGTCAATATTAAAGCCTTTATATTTTTTGTAGCTTTAGTATTAACGTGTTTTTCGTGCAGTAACTGCAACATTGGGATGGCAAAGGCAGCAGTTTTTCCGGTTCCGGTTTGTGCGCAGCCTAATAAATCTTTGCCTTGTAAAATTGTTGGGATGGATTGCTCCTGTATAGGTGTAGGTTGTGTATAACCTTCGGTCTCAAGGGCCTTTAAAATTGGCTCAATGAGGTTTAATTCTTTGAATAACATGTATGTTTTTGTGTAATATTTATCGAAGAAGCTAGAACGATCATTTGTTGAGGGACTAACTTGCGGAGAGAATATGCCATTTAGAATGGCAAGCCCTTATTCCTGCTTCGGGGGCAAAGATACAAATTAAATATCGGAAATATATGATCTGCTAAATATGGTTGTAGCTGAGTTTAGTGTTTAACGTTAAATCCCGGAGCTTATCCGCTCAAATCTTAAATACTAAGCTCAAAAGATATATGTATATATAATTGTTATTTTTTGTATATTTATTTTATGTTAAAAGTATTTAACATTATTTTTTGTACGTATACGTTGTTAATTCTGTTATGTAACCGTAAATATCTTACCCACTATCTAACCAAATTATTAAACTTATGAAAAAAACACTACGTCCTTTTACAAAAAGTTCATTCTTATGTAGTTACCCCTGTTTTTAAATAGGAGTAATTCGTTCAATCACTAATTAATTTTTTTTAAAAAGTTGCCGCAAATTATATTGCTGTTTGCCACGCTTTTGGCTTTTTTTTTCGGCAACACCATTACAAATCATTAACTATCATTATTAACTTATGAAACAAAAACTATCTTTCTTCAGGAGGAGCTATGTTCTCTTGTGTCTTGGTATGCTATTCGCAATCAAGGCAAGTGCCCAGTCTAAAGTAACAGGGAAAGTTACTGCGAGTGATGATAAACTCCCTATAGTTGGTGCAACCATAAAAATCAAAAATGGAACTGGCGGTACCACCACTGATGCCGCAGGATTATTTTCAATTGCTGCAAAGCCTTCTGATATATTGATTATTTCTTTTATTGGATACGGATCAAAAGAAGTTACTGTAGGTAATCAGAATAATATCTCTGTCGTTTTACTCGCTGAAGACAACAAATTATCAGAAGTGGTGGTAACAGGCTACTCTAGCCAGCGCAAAAAAGATCTCACCGGGGCCGTGGCTGTGGTGAGTATGGGCCTTTTAAAAGCCCAGCCTGCTGCGAGTGCGGTAGAAGCTTTACAGGGTAAGGCTACCGGGGTACAAATTATAAACGACGGGGCACCCGGTTCTACGCCGCAGATCCGCATCCGTGGTATCAGCACCATTAATA
>Ga0308165_1001768_pt1 | contig 28607 bp, 21 predicted proteins | sample PhyWR2_FD_201032 | JGI IMG/M metagenome (GOLD analysis project Ga0308165, IMG submission 201032) | Phyllosphere microbial communities from UC Gill Tract Community Farm, Albany, California, United States - DLSLW.R2 | ecosystem: Host-associated > Plants > Phyllosphere > Unclassified | place: USA... | reverse complement strand
CCCGGCTGGACCAGCAGGTAGCCCGTCTCGTCCATCGCCAGCTTGCCCTTGAACAGTTCGGTCGCAGGCGCGTGGCCGATGGCGACGAAAGCGCCGTCGGTGAGGATTTCGCTCTGCTCGCCAGTGACGGTGTCGATCAGCGCCAGCGCGCGCAGGCCGCCGTCATCACCGTCCAAGAAGCGGTCGACGCGCTGGTTCCACACCACCTTGATCTTGGGGTGCGCGAACAGGCGGTCCTGCAGAATCTTCTCCGCCCGCAGCGTATCGCGGCGGTGGATCAGGGTCACGTCGTCGGAATGGTTGGTGAGGTACAGCGCTTCCTCGACCGCGGTGTTGCCGCCGCCGATCACGACCACCTTCTTGCCGCGGTAGAAGAACCCGTCGCAGGTGGCGCAGGCCGATACGCCCTTGCCGGAAAGCTCCTGCTCACCCGGAACGCCCAGCCACTGCGCCTGCGCGCCGGTGGCGATGACCAGGGTTTCGCCTTCGTAGACATCGCCGCCGTCGCCAACCGCAACGAAGGTATCGCCTGAAATATCGACCGAGGTGATCGTGTCCCACAACATGCGGGTACCGACATGGACCGCCTGGGCCTCCATCTCCTGCATCAGCCAGGGGCCCTGGATGACTTCGCGGAAACCGGGGTAGTTCTCGACATCGGTGGTGATGGTCAGCTGGCCGCCGGGCTGAAGGCCCTGCACCACGATCGGCGCCATGCCGGCGCGCGCACCGTAGATGGCGGCGGAAAGCCCGGCAGGGCCGGAGCCGATGATGAGCATACGGGTCTTGTGCGTGGTCGCCATGTGGCTGTCTCCGGCGTGAATTCGTTGGCCGCGAGATAGGGGTTCAAGCACCGGTTTGCCAAGCATTGGCGTGCCCAAGCATTTATTTCATCCCCGCAAATGAGAGCTTGTCCGCCCCGCCGGGGAAACATTGGCCGATTGACCTTCGCCCTGCCCCGCCCCAATTCATCGCACATGGAATCATTGCTCGGCCCGACTTCGAACCGCTTCGTCTCGCAGCGCCTGCGCCTTAACTACGTCGACTGGGGCAACCCGGAGGCACCCTTGCTGATCCTCCAGCACGGCGGGCGCGATCATTGCCGCAGCTGGGACTGGGTGGCCGAGGAACTGCGCCGCGACTGGCACGTCATCTGCCCGGACCTGCGCGGTCACGGCGACAGCGAATGGTCGCCCGAGGGCCACTACGGCATGGACGCCTTCGTCTACGATTTCGCGCAGTTGGTGCACACGCTGGGGCAGGACAAGGTGACGATCATCGCCCATTCGCTGGGCGGCAACATCGCCACCCGTTACACCGGGTTGTACCCGGAGAAGGTGGCGAAGTTCGTCAATATCGAGGGCCTCGGCCCGCCGCCGGGGATGCGCCGCGAAGCCGAGGTCAATGCAAGCGACCGCCTGCGCCAGTGGGTGGAGGACAAGCGCAAGGCCTCGGGCCGCATGGTGCGCAAATACGCCACTCTGCGCGATGCCTACCAGCGCCTGAAGGAGGAAAACACCTTCCTCACCGACCAGCAGGCCCGCCACCTCACCGTCCACGGCGCCAGCCGCAACGAGGACGGCACCTGGAGCTGGAAGTTCGACAACTACCTTAACGTCTGGTCAGCATCGGACCTGCCGACCGACCAGGTCGTCGCCCTCTGGGAAGCGATCTCCTGCCCGGTACTGATGCTGTGGGGCAAGGACAGCTTTGCCGCCAGCCCGGCGGGTGACGGCCGCATGGACTATTTCCCGAGCGCCAGGCTGATCGAATACGAGAATGCCGGTCACTGGCTGCACCACGATCAGTTCGATCGGTTCTTGGCCGATGTGAAGGAGTTCCTGGGCTAAACCGCCAGCTCCATCTGCCAAACGGCCGGGCGCGGCGGTTCGCGATGGGTATCCAAAAAGAACGGGCATGAAAAAGGCGGCACGAAGGCCGCCTCAGTTCAGGTAAACGTCACCATCAAATGGTGATCTAACGCCGGGATGGACGGCAATTCATGCCTGCCATTCCCGGAACCATGCTTCCCAGAACCGGCCGTTCAGGCCAGCAGGAAGTAACCCAGCGCAGCCCAACATGCCATGCAGAGCAGGATCGCGATAATCAGCCCGCGACCGTCATGCTCTTCCTCGCTGCTGCCCATCCGCTGGGCGGCATAGACCATGCCGGCAGGAATGCGCGTCGAGAAATTCCGGGTTCTTTCCGAAAAGCGTTCGAAGCGGATAATGTTTTCGTCTGCGACCTTCATCACTTGATCCTCAATTGCCGAGACGGTTTCGAGAGCGCTTCTTCGCCCATACCGTCCTGATCAATCCCACAGGCTGCGCCTATTAGCGTCAGATCCCAGCTCGTTTGTTGCCATGGGTATAACAAAATTCGGCGGATCGTTCCAGAATATCCCGAATGCCTCACATGCTTTTAATCTTCGGATAGAATGTGAAATCATAATCGATTTGACGGTAATTTTCTGTCTTTGACGCGAAATTTTCGTTGATTGCGTTATACGCTCATTTTGCATTGCAAAACGTTCGTTCAGGTTGGATTTGCTGAACTTTGCAATCGATGCCTATCGTCAGGCCTTAAATTCTGCCGCAGGACAGCAGTCACCCGGCCAGCATACGGTGCACTGCAACACAAAGTGCGCGCAGGCCGCTTTTCGACAGGTGCAAGTGTGTAGAGCCAATATGGTTGAACGCCGCGCCGAAGTGATTCGCGAGGTCGTCTCACGGTTGTCGCCGCTGAAGGCCGTGCCTGCCCTTGCCGCCGGACCGGAGCCATTCTACCCTGCGTCCATGACGACAGCGCCCAGCCTCAAGATCAAGATTCAGATCCATTGTGGCAGTGAAATCGCCATGGGCCCCGGCAAGGCGGACCTGCTCGACTCGATCTGCGAACATGGATCGATTTCGGCCGCTGCGCGGACGATGGGCATGAGCTACCGCCGGGCCTGGCTGCTTGTCGATGTGATGAACCGCTGCTGGAACGGCCCGCTGGTGCGCACCGCACCGGGCCGCTCGGCCAGCAGCGGGGCACAGTTGACTGAACTGGGTGACCAGGTGCTGGCCCATTACCGCGCCTTGCAGGACGGCATTGCCGATGCGTCGCGCGGGACGGACTACGACGCCCTCGCCGGACGCCTGCTCTCAGAACCCCGCGCCAGCCAGAAGGACTGAAGGCGCCGCCTGCTCCGCTTCCGGCCAGCCATGCCCGATACCTTGCAAACCCGGGCGCGCGATATACTGTCAGATACAGTACCCCTCGGAGACTTTCGAATGCGCAAGTACCTCGCCATCCTGCTGACGGCGTTTCTCGCGGCGCTCGCCGCGCTGCTCCCGGCAGCGACGATGGCCGCACCGCAAAGGCTGGCGCCGCTGGTCCTCGCCGCTGCCAGTCTGCAGGAGTCGATGAACGCAGCCGCCGATGCCTGGAAGGCGAAGGGCCATCCGCGCCCGCGCATTTCCTTCGCCGGTTCATCCGCCCTGGCACGTCAGATCGCCTCTGGTGCACCTGCCGACCTGTTCGTTTCGGCGGACGAGCCCTGGATGGATGACGTCCAGTCCAAAGGGCTGGTGCGCAAGGGCACACGCATTTCATTCCTGCGCAATTCGTTGGTGCTGATCGCCCCGCGCGCCAGCACGGTACGCCTGCGCATCGCGGCGAACATGCCGCTTGCCCGGACGCTTGCCACCGGACGCCTCGCCATTGCCGACCCGGCCGGCGTGCCGGCTGGGGTCTATGCCAAACAGTCGCTCACCAAGCTGGGCGTGTGGAATTCCGTTCAGAGCCAGCTTGCGCCGGGTGAAAGCGTGCGCGCCGCGCTGGCGCTGGTCAGCCGGGGCGCGGCGCCGCTGGGCGTGGTTTACGCCACCGATGCCCGCGCCGATCCGGGCGTGCGCGTCGTCGGTGTCTTCCCCGAAAACAGCCACGACCCGATCAGCTACCCGGTCGCCGTCATCGCGTCTTCACGCAATCCCGAAGCCGATGCATTCCGCCGTTACCTGATCTCCCCCGAAGGCAAGGCGGTGTTCCGCCGCTTCGGGTTCGGGACGAAATAAGCCGGCCGTGAATTCCCTGGCCACCGGTTGGCTTTCCCCGGCGGAATGGGAGGTTCTCATCCTCTCGCTCAAAGTCAGCGGCGTTGCGATCGTGGCAGCGCTGCCGGCGTCCTTTGCGCTCGCGTGGATGCTGGCCCGCTGGCGCTTCCCCGGCAAGGTGCTGGTCGACGCACTGGTCCACCTGCCGCTGGTTCTTCCGCCGGTGGTGACCGGGTGGCTGCTGCTGATCGCCTTCAGTCCCAATGCGCCGCTGGGCGGTTTTCTGGAGCGGACTTTCGGCGTGACCTTCCTGTTCCGCTGGACCGGCGCGGCGCTGGCGGCGGCGGTAATGGCGCTGCCATTGATGGTGCGGGCGATGCGGCTTTCGCTGGAAGCTGTCGACCGGCGGCTGGAAAGCGCCGCACGCACTCTGGGCGCCGGGCCGTGGCGCACCTTCGCCACCGTCACCCTGCCGCTATCGGCCAATGGCATTCTTGCCGCGCTGGTCCTCGGCCTCGCCCGTTCGGTGGGAGAGTTTGGCGCCACGATCACGTTTGCTTCCAACATTCCCGGTGAAACGCAGACCCTGCCGCTGGCCATCTACAGCGCCTTGCAGATGCCGGGCTCGGACATCCAGGTTGCGCGGCTGGCGGGGCTGTCGGTGCTGCTGTCGGTCGGCGCGCTGGTCCTGTCGGAATGGCTGGCGCGGCGCAGCGGACAGGAAAAGGGGCGCCATGTCGTCTGACGCCCCTGCCTTCGAAATCGCCGTCACCCTGAAGCGCGGCCGACTGCGGCTGGCTTACGATTTCACCGCAGGCCCCGGCCTGACCGCACTGTTCGGCCCCTCAGGCGCGGGCAAGACCAGCCTGCTCGATGCGGTGGCCGGACTTGCCCGCCCGGCACAAGGGCGCATCGCCGTCTCCGGCACGGTGCTATACGACCGCGCGGCGCGCATCGACCTCAAGCCGGAGCGGCGGCGCTGCGGCTATGTGTTTCAGGACCTGCGCCTGTTTCCCCACCACACCGTGCGCGACAACTTGCGTTATGGCTGGAAGCTGGCGGAAGCGCAGCAGCGCTCGCTGGGCTGGGACCATACGCTGGACCTGCTGGGCATCGCCCCCTTGCTGGACCGGATGCCCGCAACGCTCTCGGGCGGCGAGGCGCAGCGTGTCGCCATCGGGCGGGCGCTGCTCTCCGGCCCGGCATTCCTGCTGATGGACGAACCGCTCGCCTCGGTCGACGCCGCCCGGCGCGGCGAGATCCTCGGCCTGATCGAGCGCATCCGCAGCGACCTGAAACTGCCGATACTCTACGTCAGCCACGACCGCGCCGAGGTAGAACGCCTGGCCGACCGGATCATCCCGATCCCCGCGCCCTGACCCGCAGGTCAGGGCACGCGATTTTGGCATCGCCGGGGCCCGCGCACTTCGCCTTTACGCACTTCGCGCGGATTACGGAGCGGCTTACGGAGAGGCTTACGTCAGTTCAGACCGCGCCGATCAGTTCGCGGCCGATGAGCATACGGCGGATTTCGTTGGTGCCCGCCCCGATATCCAGCAGCTTGGCATCGCGCAGGTAGCGCTCCACCGGCCAGTCCTTGGTGTAGCCCGCACCGCCCAGCGCCTGCACCGCCTCGCCCGAGACGCGGAAAGCATTCTCGCTCGCCAGCAGGATCGCGCCGGCCGCGTCGAAACGGGTGGTCTGCCCGGCATCGCAGGCGCGCGCCACGGCATAGACATAGGCCCGCGCCGATTGCAGCGCGACGTACATGTCCGCAACCTTGGCCTGCATCAGCTGGAACGCGCCTATCGGCTTGCCGAATTGCTTGCGTTCGCGAAGGTAGGGGATGACCGTGTCGAGGCAGGCCTGCATGATGCCCAGCTGCAGGCCCGAAAGCACCACGCGCTCGTAATCGAGCCCGCTCATCAGTACGCCGACGCCGCCGTGCAGCGGGCCCATGACGTTGTCTTCGGGCACGAAGCAGTCGTCGAACACCAGTTCGCACGTGGGCGAGCCGCGCATGCCCATCTTGTCGATCTTCTGTCCGATCGAGAAACCGGCCATGCCCTTCTCGATCAGGAAGGCGGTGATGCCTTTCGAGCCATCGCCGGTCTTGGCGTAGACCACCAGGGTATCGGCGCAGGTGCCGTTGGTGATCCAGAACTTGGTGCCGTTGAGGCGGAAACCGCCTGCAACGCCCTCAGCCTTCAGCTTCATGCCGACCACGTCCGAACCCGCGCCAACTTCCGACATGGCAAGGCTGCCCACCTGCTCGCCCGAGATCAGGCCCGGCAGATACCTGGCCTTCTGCGCGTCGGTGCCCCAGCGGCTGATCTGATTGACGCACAGGTTGGAGTGCGCACCGTAGGACAGGCCGACCGATGCCGAGGCCCGGCTCACTTCCTCAACCGCGATGACGTGTTCGAGATAGCCCAGGCCGATGCCGCCCCATTCTTCCTCGACGGTCATGCCGTGAAGGCCCAATGCGCCCATTTCGGGCCAGAGGTCGCGCGGAAACCAGTCTTCGGCGTCGACCTTCGCGGCCAGCGGCGCGATGCGCTCGTCCGCGAAGCGGGCCACGGTATCGCGGATCATCAGGGCGCTTTCGCCCAGCGCAAAATCGAAATCGGGGGTGGCGCGCATGTCTTTTGACCCTTTCGCTAAGTGCCTCTCTCGATCCGCCTTTAGCGCAAGATCGATGCTCCGCGAAGAAGGATTATTTCTTGTCTCAAAGCATTTATTACTGTGCCGTCTCGCCGATCCGCAGCGATGCCAGGGCCGCGACCACCAGTGTGCCTGCCGCAAAAGCCATCGTCCAGATCGGCTCGCCGGGGAAAAAGGCCTTCATGATCGAGCCCATCACGGTCGCCACCAGAAGCTGCGGCAGCACCACGAAGACGTTGAACAAGCCCATGTAGATGCCCAGCTTAGCCTGCGGCAGACTGCTGGCAAGAATGGCGTAAGGCATCGCAAGGATCGAGGCCCAGGCGATGCCGATGCCGATTTCGCACGCCAGCAGTGCCTTGGGATCGCGCAGCAGCAGGAAGCCTGCGAACCCGGCCGCGCCCGCGACAAGGCACAGCGCATGGGTCTTCGCCTTGCCCAGCCGCGCGGAGAGCAGCGGCAGCAGCGCCAGAGCGGCGATGGCCGCAACGCCGTTGTAGACGGAGAACAGCACGCCCACCCAGTTGCCCGCCTCCTGATAGGCCGCGCTGGCCGGGTCGGCCGAGCCGAAATGATACTGCGCGACCACCGGCGTCGTGTTGATCCACATGATGAACAGCGCCGACCAGCTGAAGAACTGCACGAAAGCCAGCCGCTTCATCAGCGGCGGCATCCCGGCAAAGTCGCCGACGATCCCGGCCAGCATCGAGGCGCTGCGCCCGGCGCGCGCAAGACGGATCGCCAGCATCGTCGCCGCGCCGTACCCGGCCAAAAGGCCCGCGAGGAGGTAAACTTCCTTTTCGAGCGCCCAAAGCCATACCAGCAGCCCCGCGATGGCGCCCGCCGCAATCCAGGCAAGTCCGCCCGTCATGCTGCGCGCGGCGAGTGCAGCGGCGGTTGCGCCATCGTCATGCTCGGCCTTGCCGTCGAACGCCGCCTGTTCCTCGGGCGAGTATTCGCGCGTGCTAAACACTGTCCACAGCACGGCGGCCAGCAGCGCGATGCCGCCGGCCCAGAAGCTGTAGCGCACGGTATCGGGAATGCCGCCCAATGCCGCGCTGTTGGAGACGCCAAGATGCTCCAGAACATAAGGAAACAGCGATCCGACCACCGCGCCCGCGCCGATGAAGGCGGTCTGCACGGCGTAACCGGTAGTGTGCTGGTCGCGGCGCAGCATGTCGCCCACGAAAGCGCGGAACGGCTCCATCGAGATATTGAGGCTGGCGTCCAGCATCCACAGCAGCATGGCCGCCATCAGCAGGCCGGAACCGGCACCCCCGCTTTCGGGCATGAGCAGCAATGCGGCCGCCGCCAGCACAGCCCCGCCAAGGAAGTAGGGCCTGCGCCGTCCCAGCCGCCCCAACCACGTCCGGTCGGACATGTGGCCGACGATGGGCTGCACCAGCAGGCCGGTCAGCGGCGCGGCCACCCATAGCGCGGGGAGATCGTCTATCCCGGAGCCGAGCGACTGGAAAACGCGGCTCATATTGGCGTTCTGTAGCGCGAAGCCGATCTGGATGCCGAAGAAACCGAAGCTGATGTTCCACAGGCCGGCCCAGCCCTGGCGCGGCTTTTCCTGAATGGCGGCGTGGTCTTGCATCGCGTCCCTTCCCGTTCCTCGCAGACTTTCGCCGCGTCAGAGGCAGTCGCTGCGACTGGCATGTCCGGTGCTAGGCGACAACATGCATACGAATGCTTTGTATGCTGGCGTAACGGTTGCGGGTGGCCTTCGACAAGCTCAGGCTGAGCGGAGTTGGTGCTATTTCGCCGAGCTCAAGCTGAGAGATGTTGGGCATGTGCGGAAGATGGGTCCAGTCTGAAAGTGGACGCTGTTGATCAATTTCCGCTCAGCCTGAGCTTGTCGAAGGCCCCGCCGTACTGCCCCTCACCACCAGTTTCGCATCCAGCGTCCCCGCCGGGACATCGCCGTCCTCGATCTGCGCGGCAAGCGTTTCGACAAGGACTTCGCCAGCCCGCTTGAGATCCTGCATGATCGTGGTCAGCGGGGGATTGGTCATGCTGGCGGCGGGCAGATCGTCGAAGCCCATCACCGCCACGTCGCCGGGGATCGACAGGCCCGCTTCGGCCAAGGCGCGCATGGCGCCCACGGCGATCGTATCGCTGGCCGCGAAAACGGCGTCGAAGGCCGTGCCCTTGGCGATCAGCGCAGCCATCGCGGCATGGCCCCGGTCCTCAAGGTTCACGGCGTTGCACTGCAGGTGCGGGTCCGGCGCGATGCCGGCGGTCTCCAGCGCCTCGCACAGGCCGCGGTAACGGTCGGCGAACTCAGGGTAATGCTCGTCCGCCTGGCCCAGGAAAGCGATGCGGCGGCGGCCAAGACCCAGCAGGTGCTCGCCCGCCATGCGGCCTGCCCCCACGTTGTCGGACCCCACCGTGGCGCCGATGTTCGCCTCGTCCACGCTGCCCCAGCGCACGAAATGGGTGCCCTGCCCCACCAGCTGGCGAAGGCGGCTTTCGTAGACCTTGTAGTCCCCGTAACCGAGCAGGATCAGGCCATCGGCGCGGTGGCTGTCCTGGTAGCGAACGTGCCAGTCATCCTCCAGCTTCTGGAACGAGATCAGCAGGTCCAGCCCGCGCGTCGCACAGCTTCGCGTGATCGCGCCGAGCATGGCGAGGAAGAACGGGTTGATCTTGGAATCGTCGGGCATCTGTTCTTCGAAGAACAGCAGCGCAATGGTGTTCGACCGCTGCGAGCGCAGGGAAGATGCGTTCTTGTCGACCGAATAGTTCAACTCGCGCGCGATCGCTTCGATCCGGGCACGGGTTTCGGCGCTGACCGACTTGGCCCCGCGCAGCGCCCTGCTCACCGTCGGCTGGGATACTCCAGCACGGTAGGCGATGTCGAAACTGGTTGGTCGGTTGCTAGGCTTGCGTCCCATCTTGCCATCTCTTTGTCGCCGGTCACCAGCGATGCTGCACTGCAACAGAGCACTATCGCTTCCCCTCCAGGATGCCGGTAATCCAATACTTACGGGCAAATCCGGGCGTTGCATAGAAGCAACGAACGTAGCTATGCGGCACCTGCGTATACGTATGCCCTATTATGCGCTGCGCAGTCTCATCTTAAGCAAAGGGGGTAGATGGAGTCGCGGCAGCAATGTGCGGGCTCCAAAAATGGGCGGTGCCGGTCGCCATAGTTCGCAGTTTTCCGGTGGGGACAGGAGAGGGAAACCAAAATGCAGCTTCGTAAGCCAATTTCCACCGCCGGGATTTCGTCCTGCATGGCCATCGCCGTTGCTCTCGTCGCCGCCCTGCCCGCTGCCGCGCAGGCACAGGAAGCCGCCGACGACACCGCCGCCGACCAGAGCGCCATCATCGTCACCGGCTTTCGCGCCAGTCTTCAGAACGCGATCAACAAGAAGCGTACCGCCGAGCAGATCGTGGAATCGGTCTCGGCCGAGGACATCGGCAAGCTGCCGGACGCCTCGATCGCGGAATCGATCGCGCGCCTGCCGGGCCTGACCTCGCAGCGCGTCAACGGACGGTCCAACTCGATCGCCATTCGCGGCTTCTCGCCGGACTTCTCGACCACGCTGCTGAACGGCCGCGAGCAGACCTCCACCGGTGACAACCGCGCGGTCGAATACGATCAGTATCCGTCCGAGGTCGTCAGCGCCGTCAACGTCTACAAGACGCCGATGGCCAGCCTCGTCGGTCAGGGCCTTTCGGGGACGGTGGACATGCGCACGATCCGCCCGCTCGATACCGGCAAGCGCATCATCACCGTGGGCGCGCGCGGTTCCTACGCCGATCTGGGCAAGCTCAACGCCGGGTCGACCGACAAGGGTTACCGCGTCAACGCCATGTACGTCGACCAGTTCGCGAACGACACCCTCGGCATCGCACTGGGCGCCAGCTACACCAACGAGCCTTACCAGGTTAAGGAATACAACGCCTGGGGTTACTCCGACCTCGCCAATGGCGACCGGGTGATCGGCGGCGCGAAGGCGCTGGTCACTTCGACCAAGCTCAAGCGTCTGGGCTTCAACGGCACGCTGGAATGGCGCCCCACGCCGAACCTGACGACCACGCTCGACGGGTTCTATTCCAACTTCAAGGACGACCAGATCAAGCGCGGTGTCGAACTGCCGCTGGCGATGGACCCCGATACCGCCGTGCTCAATCCGGGCTACTCCGCCGAGGACGGCCTTGTCACCGCAGGCCAGTTCTCGGGCGTGAAAGGCGTGGTCCGCAACGACCTGTTCCAGCGTCACGCCAAGCTCTATTCGTTCGGCTGGAACACCAAGTGGGAAGGCGACGACGGCTGGAAGGCCTTCTTCGACGTCAGCTATTCCAAGACCGACCGCAACGAACTGAACATCGAGACCAATGCCGGAACGGGCCGCAACACCATCGGCGCCTATGACACCATCGGCTTCACCACCGGCACCAAGGGCAGCGTTTTCTCGCCGGGTCTGAACTACGGCGGCTTCGACACGATCCTGCTGACCAGCCCGCAAGGCTGGGGCGGCACCCAGATCGCGCCCGATGGCACCGCGATCCGCAACGGGCAGGACGGCTACTACAACGACCGCCGCATCAAGGACGAACTCTGGCAGTTCCGCACCGAGGTCGAGCATGAGTTCGAGGGCGGCCCGCTGCACTCGTTCCAGGTCGGCATGAACTACACCAACCGTTCCAAGACGCTGGTGCCCGAGGAATACTTCCTGGGCCTGGCCGCCAATACCGATGGCCTGACCAGCGTTGCCGTGCCCGAACAGTATCGCAAGGGCACGACCGATCTCGGCTATGCCGGCCTTGGCGAGGTCATCAGCTACGACCCGGCAGCGCTGGTCCGCGACGGCATCTACAACCGCGTCGCCAACCCGTACGGCGATGTCGTGGTCAAGAGCTACGCGATCCGTGAGCGGCTGATGACGGCCTATCTCCAAGGCAATCTCGACACGGACGTCGGCGCGGCGCACCTCACCGGCAACTTCGGCGTGCAGGCGCAGTGGACCGACCAGAACTCACGCGGGGCCACCGCCGTGCTTCTGGGCACCAACGCCAACGGATCGCCCAACGTCGGCGCCCTGGCGCGCCGGGAAAGCACCGACTATCTCGACGTGCTGCCCAGCCTCAACCTGTCGCTGCGTTTCCCCAGCGAGTTCGTCATCCGGTTCGCCGCCGCGCGCGAGATCATCCGTCCGCGCCTTGACGACATGCGTGCCTCGGAGAGCTTCGAATACCTTCTGACCGAAGACGCGAACGGCGTCCCGGTGGCGCAGGTCAGCGGCAAGTCCGGCAACCCGGACCTGCGTCCGTGGCGCGCCAACGCGCTGGACCTGACGTTCGAGAAGTACTTCGCCAGCAAGGGCTACATCGCCGCGCAGTTCTTCTGGAAGGAGCTGAAAAGCTACGTCTACAACCAGGACATTCTGGTCCCCACCAGCAGCCTCTCGCTTGCCCCGGCAGCCGATGGCGTAGCCTTCGCGGACACCGCGCTCATCAACGTGCCGATCAACGGCAAGGGCGGCAAGCTTTACGGCGTGGAGATCGCCACCACCCTGCCGTTCGACGCCTTCGTATCGGCGCTGGAAGGCTTCGGTGTCACTGGCTCGGTCGCCTACACCAAGAGCAAGATCCAGCCATCGCCGGGTGAAGCGGCCAGCGCTCTGCCGGGCTATTCGAAGTGGGTCGCCAACGGCACCGCCTACTTCGAGAAGGCCGGGTTCAACGCGCGTGGTTCGGTGCGCTATCGCTCCACCTTCCTGGGTGAAGTTTCCGGTTTCGCGGCCAACCGCGTGCGGCGCCGCGCCGCTTCGGAGACGATCGTTGACGGGCAGATCGGCTACGATTTCCAGCCGGGCAGCGCGCTGGAAGGCCTCTCGCTCTACATCCAGGGCCAGAACCTGACCGACGCGCCTTTCGTCACCACCAACCCGGGCGATACCCGCGAGGTCATCGATTACCAGACTTACGGCCGCCGTTTCCTGGCCGGTTTCACCTATAAATTCTGAGCCCCCCCGGCGCGGCAGGAGATCCTCCTCCTCATCTGCCGCGCCACATGGGCGGAACCGGGAAGTCACCCTCCCTGCCCGGTTCCGCCTATCTCCCGGATGCTGCACATTCGGCGGGAAAATGTGGGCGCAATGCCGGCCAATGCGAAGGACCGACCGATGAAACGCCTCCTCCCCTCGCTTGCAGCCCTCGCGCTTGCCCTTGCCCACAGCGCCGCGATGGCTACGCCCGAACAGGACATGCGCGCGCGGACGCCCCAGCAGGAGGTGATCTACTTCGTCCTGCCCGACCGCTTCGAAAACGGCGATCCTGCAAATGACAGGGGCGGACTCAAGGGCGGGAAACTGCAGACCGGCTTCGACCCAGCCGACAAGGCTTTCTACCACGGCGGCGATCTCAAGGGCCTGACGCAGAAGCTGGACTATATCGAAGGCCTTGGCGCCAGCGCGATCTGGGTCGGCCCGATCTTCAAGAACAAGCCGGTGCAGGGCCCCAAGGGCGAAGAGAGCGCCGGATACCACGGCTACTGGATCACCGACTTCACGCAGGTCGATCCGCACCTCGGCACCGATGCCGATTTCAAGGCCCTCGTCGATGCCGCCCATGCGCGCGGCATGAAGGTCTACATGGACATCATCGTCAACCACACCGCCGACGTCATTCAGTACAAGGAAGGGGCAGCGCAGGGATATCCTTACCGGTCGAAGGCTGATTACCCCTTCTCCACGCGGGGCGGCGTGAACGGCCCGGCGATCAACCCCGGCTTCGCGGGCGATACTGTGGCCACGGTCCAGAACTGGGCCAGGCTCACCGATCCCACTTTCGCCTATACTCCCGTCGTTCCCAAGGGCGAAAGCAAGGTAAAGGTCCCTGCCTGGCTCAACGATCCGATCTATTACCACAACCGGGGCAACACCGACTGGAAGGGCGAAAGCGCGCAGTACGGCGATTTCGTGGGCCTGGACGACCTCGCCACCGAGGACCCGCGCGTAATCTCGGGCATGATCGACATCTACGGAGCGTGGATCGACCGCTTCGGCATCGACGGCTTCCGCATCGACACCGCCAAGCACGTCGATGCCGCATTCTGGCGCTCGTTCGTACCTGCCATGCAGGCACGCGCGAAGGCTAAGGGCATTCCCAACTTCCACATCTTCGGCGAAGTCACCACCGGCGACGTCTACGACCCCGCCCTGCTCGCTTCGTGGACGCGCAATTCGGGCCTGCCCGCAGTGCTCGACTTTGCGTTCATGCAGGCCGCGATCAGCGCCAGCAGCGGCAAGTCCGGCACCCAGGACCTGGCCCGCATGGTCGAGGATGACGCGCTTTATCAAGGAGGCAAGGCGGCGGCGATGCAGTTGCCGACGTTTCTTGGCAACCACGACGCCGGGCGCATCGCCATGTTCATCAAGCAGGCCCGCCCCGCTATCGCAGCGGACGAACTGCTCGCCCGTGACAAGCTGGCCCATGCCCTGCTGCTGACCCTGCGCGGGGTGCCGACGATCTATTCGGGCGACGAACAGGGCTTTGTCGGCGAAGGCAACGACCAGCTTTCGCGGCAGGACATGTTCCCGTCCAAGACCTCGATCTACAATGCGGAAAAGCTTGTCGGCACGGATGCCACCACGGCGCAGGCGAACTTCGACACCGCCCACCCGCTTTACACTTTCATCGCGGGCCTTGCGAAATTGCGGCGCGCCGCACCTGCCCTGACTTCCGGGCGGACGGAACTGCGCACCGCGTCTGAGGAACCGGGCCTGTTCGCCGTCTCGCGCTTCGATCCCAAGGACGGGCGAGAGGTTCTGCTGGCCTACAATACCTCGACCAAGCCGGTTACCGCGCAGGTCCAGGTCGATCCCGCATCCCGCCGTTTCGCAGGGCTTGCGGGCAGCGATTGCGCCCCGGAATCCAGCGCTCCGGGCTCTCTCACGGTGACGCTTCCCCCGCTTGGCTTCGCCGTTTGCGCCGCGCGTCCCTGACGACACCTGACCGTACCCGAATGACACGCAAGATGGCCCGGAACCCGCAATGACGAACACCAATGAGCACGGCCCTGCCCCCTGGTGGCGCGGCGCTGCGATCTACCAGATCTATCCGCGCAGCTTCGCCGATTCCAACGGTGACGGCATCGGCGACCTGCCCGGCATCACTGCCCGGCTGGACCATGTTGCACGCCTCGGCGTCGACGCGATCTGGATCTCGCCGTTCTACGCCTCGCCCATGGCGGACTTCGGGTACGACATTTCCGATTACTGCGCGGTCGACCCGATGTTCGGCACGGTCGAGGATTTCGACGCGCTGATCGCCAAAGCGCGCGCGCTTGGCCTCAAGGTCATCGTCGATCAGGTCTACGCCCATACCTCCGACCGTCACCCCTGGTTCGCGCAAAGCCGGGCCAGCCGCGACAATGCGCGGGCGGACTGGTTCGTCTGGGCCGATGCCAAGGCGGACGGCTCGCCGCCCAATAACTGGCAGTCTGTGTTCGGCGGTCCGGCCTGGCGCTGGGACGCGCGGCGCGGACAGTATTACATGCACAACTTCCTGGCCGAGCAGCCCCAGCTCAACGTGCACAATCCGGACGTGCAGCAGGCCCTGCTCGACGTGGCGAAGTTCTGGCTGGACCGGGGCGTCTCGGGCTTTCGCATCGATGCGCTCAACCACTCGATGCACGACCCCTTGCTGCGCGACAATCCACCCGCGCCGCAGGACGGCACGCAGCGCACCCGGCCCTATGATTTCCAGCTTCAGGTGTACAACCAGTCGCACCCCGACATCATCGGATTCATCGAGCGCCTGCAGGCCCTGATCGCCTCCTACCCTGACATCTACTCGCTGGCGGAAGTGGGCGGGAAAAACGCCGCGCAGGAGATGAAGGACTTCACCCACGGCCCCGCCCGCCTCGACAGCGCCTATGGCTTCGACTTTCTCTATGCCGACAAGCTGACCCCGGCGCGCATCGCCGCCGCGCAGGATTTCTGGCCGGATGAGGCAGGCATCGGCTGGCCCAGTTGGGCCTTCGAGAACCACGATGCCCCCCGCGCCCTTTCCCGCTGGTGCGCGCCGGACCAGATCGACGCCTTCGCGCGGATGAAAGCCATGCTGCTGCTATCGCTGCGGGGCAATCCTATCCTGTTCCAGGGCGAGGAACTGGGCCTGCTCCAGGACGAGATCCCCTTCGAGCGGCTTCGCGATCCCGAAGCCATCGCCAACTGGCCCCTCACCCTCTCGCGCGACGGCGTGCGCACCCCGCTGCCGTGGGCCACGCAGGACGAGCATGGCGGCTTCACCTCGGCCACGCCATGGCTGCCGCTGAGCGCGCAAAACCTCGAACGCGCAGTAGACCGGCAGGAGGCCGATCCCGCATCGCTGCTCAACCTGACGCGCCATTTGCTGCACCTTCGCAGGACAAGCGCGCCGCTGAGCCGGGGTTCCTGCGACGTGCTGGTGGCGGATGAAACCCGCCTCGTGCTGCGCCGCATCGCTGAGGGCAAAAGCGTCCTCGCCGCATTCAACATGGGGGCCGATGCTGCAGCATGGCCCGCTGAAATCACCACCAAGGGCCGCGTCCTCGCGGCCGTGAACGGGGCAGAGCCCGGCACGCTGCCCGCATGGGGCGGCGTGTGGATCATCGAAGGAGAACAGGCATGAAGCCGCTCAATCTGCTGGCCACCGCCGGCCTGACTTTCGCCGCGTTCGCCGCCCATCCCGCATCCGCCGAAGATGCCAAGGCCGTCACCGCCGCCTCCCCCGATGGCTCGATCGTGCTCACCGTGAGCACTGACAACGACAGCCGGCCAACCTACTCGATCTCGCGCAAGGGCAAGCTGCTGATCGCGCCGAGCAAGCTGGGCTTCGTCCTGACCGACGGCCTCAACATGGCGCGCGGCTTCGCCATCACCAGCAGCGAAACCGCCAGGGGCAACGACACCTGGGAGCAGCCCTGGGGCGAGCGCCGCTATGTGAAGGACACCTACAACCAAGTCACCGTGCGCTTCCAGCAAGGGGCGACTTACGGCGAGCGGCGCATGAACGTGACCTTCCGCCTGTTCGATAACGGCGTGGGTTTCCGCTACGAAGTGCCTGAGCAGCCGGGCCTCAAGACGATGAAGATCGCCGAGGAAACCACCGAATTCGACATCGTCCCCAAGGGCACCGCATGGTGGATTCCCGGCGGCGAATGGAACCGCTACGAGCAGGTCTACCAGCAGACCCCGATCGACGCCGTTTCCACCGCCCATACGCCGATCACCATGAAGCTGGAAGACGGCACCCACCTTTCGTTCCACGAGGCGGCGCTGGTCGATTACGCCGGCTACTGGTTCAAGCGCGCGGACGGGCAGAAATTCCGCACCACCCTTTCGCCCTCCTCGCGCGGGCCCCGCGTGGTGCGCGACCTGCCTTTTGCCACGCCCTGGCGCACGATCCGTATTGCGGACGATGCGGCGGGTCTTGTCGACAACGACCTCGAACTCAACCTCAACGAACCCAACAAGCTGGGCGACGTCAGCTGGGTGAAACCGGCGCGCTACATCGGCATCTGGTGGGGCATGATCCGCAACGACTGGAGCTGGGCCGAAGGTCCGAAGCACGGCGCCACTACCGAGCGCACCAAGCAATATATCGATTATGCTGCGCAGCATGGCTTCCACGGCGTGCTAGTCGAAGGCTGGAACAAGGGCTGGAACGGCGACTGGTTCGGGCACGGCGACGAGTTCAGCTTCACCCAGGCCACACCCGATTTCGATATCGAGGCGATCACCAAGTATGCCCGCAAAAAGGGCGTGCGCCTTATCGGTCATCACGAAACCTGCGGCAACATCGCCAATTACGAAGCGCACATGGACGAGGGTTTCGCCCTGTACCAGAAGCTGGGCGTGGATACCGTGAAGACCGGCTATGTCGCAGACGGAGGCGGCATTATCGCCAACACCGATGCGCCGGGCGCCCCGGTCGGCCCGCTGCGCATGGAGTGGCATGACGGCCAGCGCATGGTGCAGCATCACCTCGCCGTGGTCGAGGATGCGGCGAAGCATCACATCGCCATCGACGCGCATGAACCGGTCAAAGACACCGGCCTGCGCCGCACTTACCCCAACTGGGTATCGCGCGAAGGCGCACGCGGCATGGAATACAACGCCTGGGGCACGTTCGCCAACGGTCCGGAGCATGAGCCGACGCTGGTCTATACCCGGATGCTGTCCGGCCCGATGGACTTCACGCCGGGCGTGCTGAGCCTGGAAGGCGCCAACGGACCGCTGGCCTCCACCCTGGCCAAGCAGCTGGGACTGTATCTGGCGATCTACTCACCAATCCAGATGGCGGCGGACTTCATCGAGCAGCTGGACAAGTACCCGCGCGAGATGAACTTCATCGAATCCGTCCCCACCGACTGGTCGGAAAGCCACCTGATCGCGGGCGAAGTGGGCGACTATGCGATCTTCGCGCGCAAGGATCGGGGCTCGCAGCGCTGGTTCGTCGGCGGCGTCAACGATGCCACGGCGCGCAGCGTGACGCTGAAGTTCGACTTCCTCGACGCGGGCAAGAGCTACAAGGCCAGCGTCTGGAAGGACGGCGAAGGCGCCACTTACCTCACCGAGGCCCGGCACCGGATCGCCTACGACACGCGCACAGTGCGCAAGGGCGATACGATGGACGTGTGGCTGGCCCCCGGCGGCGGCACGGCCATCAGGCTTGAGCCGAGCCGCTAAAGGAAAAGCGTCGGCCCCGTGCAGGCGGGGACGACGCTTTATTCCGGCACACCGGCATCAGCCTTATGAACAGCTGGTATCGGTGTTGGTCGGCGTAATACCGGGGGTCAGGTTGCGGTCGTCGCGGATCATGAATGCGGCTTCGCGGTGGAAGTTGGGCTTGCCCGCGAACATCGAACCGAACAGCGGCTGGTAGGTATAATAGACCTCGACATACATCACCGCCGAGCCATCGACCGCCGTGATGAGCGGGTTGCCCATGCCTGCCAGTGTAGTGCCAGTCAGGCCGGTGTTGGTCTTACCGTATTTCGAATTGACCTTGAGGTTGCCTTTGCAACGCTGCCAGTGAATGTACTGGCGCCCGGTGGCTGGATCGCGCTCGAGGCTGGACAGGATGATCCGGCCATTGGCTTCGAAGTTGAAAGCCGATCCCTCGACCAGAGCGCCGGTCATGACCGAATCGATCTGGGTCTGGGTGACGGTCGGCGTCACCGCGCTGTTGTCCGTCTGGCCCAGGCGCGAGGCATTGTCGGCAACCGAGGTGGCCATCTGCCCGATCTGCATGTTCACCGTCGCCATCGTCGCCAGTTCGGTGCCGTAGAAACCGAGCGTGATGAGGACCGGCAGGATCAGCGCAAATTCAAGGAAGGAAACGCCGCGCTGGTCCCCGCGCAGTCGCCGTGCGAGCGAGCCCGGCCGCAGCAGGACACGCCTCACGAACATACCCCCGCGCCCGAACCGTACTTCTCCTGAAGGGCGTAAGGCTGGTTCTTGCTGACCGCGCTGGCGATCAGGGTGCGGGCATTTTTCGCATTGCTCACGAACGGGTTCACGAAGACCGGCGTATACGTGACCGTCACTGTGTAAAGAACGACGTCGTTGGCACCGCCATTGTCGGTGGTGCCAATGTCCGCGTCCCAGCGCCCGTTCCTGTTCTCGTCGGTATAGCTTTCGGAATTGTCGCAGGTGCCGTTGCCGTTCTTGTCGTTCCACGATTCCGCCCGCTTGATGTCGGCGAAGTCATAATAGCTGACACGCTTGCTGGTGACGGTTGCCCCCGGTGCCACGCCCTTGACCAGATTGGTCACATAGGTATCCGCCTTTGCGGTGTCGGCGATCTCGAGCGCGCCGATGCGCGCGGCCTGGTTCACCGCGCCGTGCAGCACCGCGTTGAGATAAGCCATGTGGCCCATGTCGTAGATACCGATCAGCAGCATGAACAGGACCGGCGCCGTCACCGCGAACTCGATCGCGGTGACACCTCGCCGGTCGCCGCGCAAAGCACGCAGCATTCCAGACAGGCGCGGCAACGTCCTCACTCGACGACCCTCAGCTCACCCACCTGCTTGGCGATTTCCTGGAACGCGGAGTTCAATTCGGCGGCATTGCCCGCCACGTAGGAACTGCTGTCCGAGGCGCAGGCCTTCAGGTCGTCGTTCAGCGCCGCAGTGAAGGCCACCACCCAGACGCGGATGCCCTTGTCCTTGATCGCTTCGCACACGGCGCGGAAGCGGGCAGTGTGGCGCGCCTCGTCGTTCGAGGTGCCGTCGCTGGTGACGCGGCGATCCCAGTACTCCATGCCCCAGGCCTGCTGGATATAGGCGTTGGGCTCCATCTCGCCGTCGGTCATGAAGATGAGGTGACGCGCCACTTCGCCGCCGTTGTCGGGATCATCGTTCACCATGCCCCTCCACAGACCCTGCGGAGAAAGCATGCGGCCGCCCCAGATCATGCCGATGTCGAGGTAGGTGCCGCCGACGGGGTTGAGCGAATCTGCAACTTTGGCGAAACCGTCCTTGTCCATCGTGCTGAGCAGCTGAGACGGAGCCGGGCAATACAGCACCGTCTTGGCGCCGTAAGGAGAGTTGCTCGTCGTGTAGCGGTTTGAGCTGGTATAGCGGTAGTAGCCCACTTCCGGCCACATCGGCGCCCACTTGGTCTTGTCGTCCGAACCGGGAATGCCGTCGAGGTTCACGTCGAGCGCGCCGGTGGGCGTGATGCCGGTGGCGGAGGAGTACGAGAAGTTCGACTGCGCGATGGTGCTGCGCTCTTCGATGCAGCCCGCCCAGGTCGACGTAACGTTGGTCCCGCCGTTGCCGGTGCGCGTCGTTACCTTGTTGAAGTTCTTGTAGGCGCTGGTGTCATAGGTCTCAGGCCGGTAATTGAAGGCGTAGGGCCGCGTCGTTGTGCGCGAGTAAATGTAGTAACTTCCCGATAGACGGCAGGAGTATTCTGTCCGCTGCTGCTTCGACTGACCCGATACATCCGAAAAATCGGTCGTCGACGGCAAATCGGCATTGCATCTCGACAATGACGAATAGGACTTGCTCGAATAGAGCTTCCAGTCGGTGCTGGTGTCGTTGTCGTCGGTCGTGCCGGGCTCCCATACGCGGGACTGATACTGGCGAGTATCGACCAGATAGCGCGGATCGAGGTCGTTTATCAGCCGGCCGACGTTGACCGTCGAACTGAACGGCACGAAGCCGTACCGCACGCGCGCATTGCTGGCGCCGGTAGCGGCCGACATCGTCTGGTAGAAGTTCTTCACCGCAGCGCGCAGCGCCTCAATTCGCGTCTGCCCGCCAGAAAGCTGATAGGCCATCGAACCCGTGGTATCGAGCACCATCATGATGTCGGCATTGCCCACGCCCATCGAGCTGCCGCATGTCACGGTGACGGTGATGGTCTCCTTGCCGAAGACGCGCATCAGCAGCGTATCGAGCACCGTCGTCGCCGTAGCGGTGATGGTGTTGCCATCGTCAGAGGAAACGGGGTTGAACGTGGTCAAACGCGTGGTCTGCGCGTTGTCGTTGTAGTTCGTGTTGAAATAGGCCTTGGCAGCATTCTGGGAGGCAGTGTCCCAGCCATTGGTGGTCACCGTGCGGCGCCCCGCCAGCACGCCCGCATCACAGGCCGTCTGGAGCTGTTCCTTGGCAAGATAATTGCGGCTGAGATCGACGGCCGAACCGATGATCACCATGCCGACAAGCAGCCCGATCGCCGCAATCGGAAGCACGTTACCCGCTGAATCGCGCAGAAGATCGCGGACCGGCCGCAGGTCGATTTTTGGTGCTTGGCCCATCTTGTAAACCAGACTCGCTCTTGGAATTTCCCCGATAATCTCCGGGTCCTACCAGCAATGTCTTAAGGAAGTTTTCCGTGTTTACGGCGGGAACCAAACCGGCGCGCCATGCGTTGTAACGCCCGATCCGGGGATCGCGCGCGCCAGGGGCGTGCTGTCCGCGCTGGCACCGGTATCCCCTGAACGGCCTTGCAACGGCGCTGGATACTAAATGACGAATGCGCGCGGCATCGATTACCTGAAAACCACCTCGCCTGTCTCATCCATTCTGTTATACGCCGCCCCCGCGCTGCGGCACCGTATCTTCGGCATGCCGGTGCGATGCTTGCCTCCCGGCGGTTTCCCGGGCCCTCACCTGTTCGGGCCGGGCACCGACGAGACGTTCCCGCGCCGCACTATCCACGACGTCCAGGAAACAGCCATTGCCCAATGAAGCGATCAGGATCCTGGCCGTCGACGACATTCGCGAGAATCTCGTCGCGCTGGACGCTGCGCTCGACCAGCCCGGCGTCGAACTGATCACCGCCGCCTCCGGCTTCGAGGCGCTGGAACTGCTGCTGAAACACGAATTCGCGCTGGCCCTGCTCGACGTGCAGATGCCTGACATGGACGGCTTCGAACTGGCAGAACTGATGCGCGGGAACGAGCGGACGCGGGGCGTGCCGATCGTCTTCCTCACCGCCATCGCCACCGACGAGCGCCGCAGGTTCCGGGGTTTCGAAACCGGCGCGGTAGACTACCTGCTCAAGCCGCTCGACATCACCGTGCTCAATTCCAAGGTCGCGGTATTCGTGGAACTGGCCCGCCAGCGCCGCGAAATCGCCTCGCAGCGTGACGAACTGAGCGCCGCGCTGGGCCGCCTGCGCGCGCATGGCGACAACTCGCCGCTGGCCGTGCTGGAGATCGATTCGACCCTGAAGATCGTCGGCTGGTATCGCAGCGCCGAACGCATGGTCGGCTACACCGCCGCCGAGATGATCGGGCTGGCCCTTGCCGATGCGCCGTTCCTGCCCTCGAACGGTGGCCGTACGGCATTCCTGGCCGGCATGAATGCGCTGCTGACCGGCGGTGACCGGCGCGCCATGCAGCAGCACCGCTTCGCCCATGCCGACGGAACTCTGCGCGAGGGTGAGTGGTACTGTTCGTCGCTGGCGCCCTCGCTCTCCGGCGGGGGCGGCCTGCGCCCCGGCAGCGTGATGATCGAACTGCTCGACATCACTGAACGCCGCCGCGCCGAGGACACCCAGCGGCTGCTGATCGGTGAGTTGAACCACCGGGTGAAGAACACCCTCGCCACGGTCCAGGCGATCGCCTCGCAGGGCTTTCGCCATGCCCGCTCGGAAAAGGAATTTCAGGACGCCTTCACCGGGCGCCTCCAGGCGCTGTCGCGCGCCCACTCGATGCTCAGCGCCACGACCTGGGAACGCGCGCGCCTGCGCCGCCTCATCGCTGACCAGGTCGCCATCGGCGCGGTGAGCGAGGACCGCCTGCTGCTCTCCGGCCCGGATGTGGATCTGCCACCCGAACTGGCGCTGCGTTTCTCCCTGATCTTCCACGAACTGGCGACCAATGCGCACAAGTACGGCGCACTCTCGAATACGACCGGCACGGTACATCTGGTCTGGCGGCTGGAAGCGAACGTGCTGGAACTGGAATGGGCGGAACACGGCGGCCCGCCTGTCGCCCCGCCCCAGCGGCGCGGCTTCGGCTCCACCCTGATCGAGCACAGCATGGCGGCAGACGGCGCGCACATCACCTCCGACTTCGCGCCCGAAGGCGTGCGCTGGACGATGACCCTGCCGCTGGTCGCTCCGTTGGAAGGCGCTGGCGAGGCGCCCGCGCCTATCCCCGCGCCGGCCACATATGACCCGGCTCCCACGCCCCCGGGCACCGACACCCTGCCCCCCTTGCGTATCCTCGTGGTCGAGGACGAACCGCTGGTGGCGATGGAACTGATGATGGAAATCGAGGACGGCGGCGCGATTGCCATCGGCCCGGCAACGTCCTGCGAACAGGCAATGGCCATGATCCGCGAAGGGCGGCCCGACGCCGCCCTGCTCGACGGGAACCTGAACGGCGAGAAGATCGATCCCGTGGCCGACATGCTCGCCGCGCACGACACCCCTTTCGCCTTCGTCAGCGGATACGACCGCGACCACCTGCCTCAAGGCCACGGCGCGCGCCCGATGCTGGGCAAGCCGTTCATCGGATCGGACGTGCGCGCCATGCTGCGCCGCCTTGCCGAAGAAGCCACCGCTGCCGTGCGCTGAAGGCTATTCTCATCTCCAGGCCTCATCGCCCGGTGACGCGGCGCGGCCCGGCAGCTATCGTGGGGACATGCGCCAGATTCCGTCCGTTCTCTTCGTCTGCCTTGGCAATATCTGCCGCTCCCCGCTGGCCGAAGCCGCCTTGCGCCGCGAGGCGGAAGTAGCGGGGCTAGACATCCTCGTCGATTCGGCCGGAACCGGGTCATGGCATATCGGCAAGGGCCCCGACCCGCGCTCCTGCGCGGAGGCGCAGCGCCACGGCATCGACATCCGCTCTTACCGCGCCCGTCAGGCAAAGCCCGAGGACTTTGCCCGATTCGATCGCATCATCGCGCTGGATGCCGCCAATTATGCCGATCTCCAGCGCATCGCACCGCGCAATCCCCATGCGAGACTGTCGCTGCTGCTGGACCACGTCCCCGGATTGGAAGGGCAGGACGTCGCCGATCCTTACTACGGCGGCCCAGAACACTTCGAGGAGACCTGGCAGCAGGTCAGCGCGGCGGCCCGTCAGCTGGTTACGGAGCTGAGTCGCTAGAAACGCCGCAGCCAGTGCTGCATCGGCTTGGGCGTAGCGCCCTCGTCCCGGTGATCCTTCCAGGCGAATTCAGTGACGAAGCCTTCGACCGGGGCATACCCGCGCTTTTGCCAGAACGCATCGAGCGGGCTGTAATCCGCCGGACGGTCGGGATGGTCCGAAGGCCGGATGACGGCCGCGAACGTCGCCGCCTGCGCGCCGCAGCGCCGGGCCTGCGCCTCGCGGTGATCGAAGAAGGCATGGCCGATGCCCTGCCCGCGATATTCGGGCAGCAGCACGGATTCGCCGAAATAGAACAGCTTGTTGACATCGAGGCCGCGCACCGTGAAGGGGGCCTGGAATTCGGCCTTCTGCGCCGTCATCGCAGAGGCAGTGGCCGCTCCCACGATCCGCCCGCCATCGCGCGCGGCAACAAGCACCGCACCCGGCGCCTCCACGAATTCGCGCAGGTAATCTGCCTCATAGCCGCCGTCGCCGTCATAGAGGTAGGGCCACTGGGCGAAAACCGTCACGCGCAAGGCGGCCAGATCGTCGATTGCGGCAAGCACTTCGCCGCCGGTGAGAGCATCGATTGTAACGGTCATTGCGAATACTAGCGCGGCTTCGTCCACGGCGCCATCCTGCCCGGTTTGCTTTTGGCGCCGCTTCCACTATATGCCCGCTCCAATGCCCCGGCCGATGAAGTCGCCAAAGCGGCTCGATCGCGTCGGGGTTTGCTCTTTATCGTTTCAAGGACCACGCGCATGTCCCGTCGCCGTCAGATCTACGAAGGCAAGGCCAAGATCCTCTATGAAGGTCCTGAGCCGGGCACGCTGATCCAGTATTTCAAGGATGATGCCACTGCGTTCAACGCGCAGAAAAAGGGCACGATCCAGGGCAAGGGCGTGATCAACAACCGCATCAGCGAGTATGTGTTCACGCGCCTCAACCACATCGGCGTACCCAACCACTTCATCCGCCGCCTCAACATGCGCGAGCAGCTGGTCCGCCAGGTCGAGATCATCCCGATCGAGGTCGTGGTGCGCAACGTGGCCGCCGGCTCCATCTCCAAGCGCCTCGGCATTCCCGAGGGCGAGATGCTGCCGCACACGCTGATCGAATACTACTTCAAGGACGACGCGCTGGGCGATCCGCTCGTCTCCGAGGAGCACATCGCCTGCTTCGGCTGGGCCAACCACGACGAGATGCAGGACATCGCGGCGATGGCCATCCGCGTGAACGATTTCATGGCGGGCATGTTCGCGGCGATCAACATCCGCCTCGTCGACTTCAAGCTGGAGTTCGGCCGCATCTGGGACGGCGACTACAGCCGCGTCATCCTCGCCGACGAGATCAGCCCTGACGGCTGCCGCCTGTGGGACATGATCACCGGCGAAAAGCTGGACAAGGACCGCTTCCGCCAGGATCTCGGCGGCGAGGAAGAGGCTTACCAGGAAGTCGCCCGCCGTCTCGGTCTGCTGCAGGACGATAGCGGCCCGAGCGAGGTTCTGGACCTGACCAAGCACCGTAAGCTGCGCGGCAAGTAAATCCGCCTTTCCGGTTACGAAAAAGCCCGGTGCGCCCTGAGCGCGCCGGGCTTTTTCATGCCCGCGGCGATCACCTCGCCCCTTGCCATCCTTGGCCCGGGCGGGCAGTCCTTGACGGGATGAGAGCTTCCCTGATTGCGATCCTGATGGTGCTGGCGCCCGCGCCGCTGGCTGCCAAGGACAAGCCCCCCCGCCCCGCCACTGCCCGCGATCACACCGCCTGGGCTTTCGAGCATAGCGACGTGCCGGTCGACCCGGATTTCCGCTTCGGCCGACTTGCCAATGGCATGCGCTACGTGATCCGCCATAATGCCACGCCTGCCGGCACCGGCATCGTGCGCATGGACGTGAATGCCGGCTCGCTTGACGAATCGCAGCAGGAACAGGGGTTCGCCCACTTCGTCGAACACATGGCTTTCAACGGTTCCACCCGTGTTCCCGAAGGCCAGATGATCCCGCTGCTCGAACGCGAGGGCCTGGCTTTCGGCGCGGATACCAATGCCTCCACCGGGTTCGACCGCACCCTTTACAAGCTGGACCTCCCGCGCAGCGATCCGGCCCTGCTCGACACTGCGTTGATGCTGATGCGCGAGACGGCAAGCAACCTGACGATCTCGCAGGCCGCCATCACCCGCGAACGCGGCGTCGTGCTGGCCGAAATGCGCGACCGCAATTCCTGGTCCCTGCGCAACGCCATCGACGCGACACAGTTCTTCTACCCCGGCGCGCTGTACGCCGAACGCTTCCCAATCGGCACTACCGAAACGCTGAACGCCGCGAACGCCGAAACCCTGCGCGCCTTTTATGAGCGCGAATACGTGCCCGCCCACGTCACGCTGGTCGTCGTCGGCGACTTCGACGCCGCCGCGGTGGAAGCCGGGATCGTGCGCCATTTCGGCGACTGGGCGGCGAAACCCGCCGATCCCCAGCCCGATGCCGGCCCGATCAAGCCGAAGGACCGCAACCGCGCCGCCGTCTACCTCGACCCCGCTCTGGCCGAGCGCGTCACCGTCCAGCGCAACGGCAAGTATCAGGATGAGCCTGACAGCCTTGCCCAGCGCCGCGAAGGGTTGCTGCGCTCCATCGGCTACGACATCGTCAACCGCCGCCTCCAGCGCCTCTCGCGCGGCGCGGAACCGCCGTTTCGCGGCGCCGGCTTCGGCACCGGCGACGTGTTCGAGGCGGCGCGCTCGACCCGCCTCATCATCGACACCGTCGACGGCAAGTGGCGTGCCGGGCTGGACGCCGCCGGGCGTGAGTATCGCCGCGCCCTGACTTACGGATTCGAGCCGGGCGAAGTCGCCGAACAGGTGATCCAGGTGCGCGCCGCGCTGACCAACGCGGCGGCCTCCGCAGGCACGCGCAGCAATGCGGTGCTGACCCAGCTTGCGCTCACTTTAATCGACGATGAGCTGGTGCCCGCCACGCCGAAATCCGGGCTGGCCCGCTTCGAGGCTTACGCCGCGCAGATCACCCCGGATGCTGTGCTCGCCGCGATGAAGCGCGAGGCGCTGGCGCTCGATAAACCGCTGATCCGCTTTCAGGGCCGCCAGGCGCCGGAAGGCGGAGCTGCGGCGCTGCGCGAAACCTGGCGCGGGGCGATGCAGGCGAAGATCACCCGCGAAACCAAGGCTGCCGCCGCGCAGTTCGCCTATACCGATTTCGGTGCGCCGGGCACCGTGGTCAGCGACACGCGCACCCCCGGCCTCGCCATCCGGGAGGTGCGTTTCGCCAACGGGGTGATGCTCAACCTCAAGAAGACCGACCTTGAAACCGACCGCGTGCGCGTCACCCTCGCGATCGACGGCGGCGACAGGCTGGGCACCCGCGCCAACCCGCTGGCGAGCGATATGGTGCCCTATCTCGACGAAGGCGGCCTTGCCCTGCACAGCCGGGACGATCTCGATTCGATCCTCGCCGGGCGCACCGTGGGCTTTGGCTTTTCGCGTGGAGAGGCCAGCTTCGATTCGCGCGTCGCTACCACCCCGCGCGACCTCGAACTGCAATTGCAGCTGCTCACCGCCCTGATGACCGCGCCGGGTTATCGGCCCGAAGGCGAGGTTCAGTACCGCCAGCAGATCAACAACTACTTCGCGCAGGTCCGCGCCGCTCCCGGTTCGGCGCTGCAGGCCGACCTTGGCGGCATCCTGTCGGACAACGACCCGCGCTTTTCGCTGCAGAAGGTCGAGGATTACCGCCAGCTGACTTATGCCCGCCTGCAAAAGGACATCGGCGACCGCCTGGCCCACGGCGCCATCGAGGTCGGCGTGGTCGGCGACATCGACGAGGACCGGACGATTGCCCTCGTCGCCGCGACTTTGGGCGCCCTGCCCGCGCGCGAATCGGCCTTCCGCCCCCACGGCGACCAGCCGCCGCGCCTGTTCACCAGCGACCGCAGCCCTCGCGTGATCCGCCACACCGGCCCCGCCGATCAGGCGCTTCTGCGCATCACCTGGCCGACCCGCGACGATGCCGATCCGGTGGAAACGCTGGCGCTGGAAATGCTGGAGCGGGTCATGCGCGTGGAACTGACCGACCAGCTGCGCGAGGCGCTGGGCAAGGCTTATTCACCCTCTGCGTCGAGTTCGCTCTCGCACGAATGGAAGGGCTACGGCGTGTTCGCCGTCAACGCCTCGGTCGACGTATCGGAAGTCACCGCCACCCGCGCGGCGATCCGGCAGGTGGTGGGCGAACTGCGCACCGCCCCGGTCAGCGACGACATCCTGCGCCGCGCCCGCCAGCCGCTGGTCGAAGGGCTGCAGAACGCGCTGAAGAACAACGGCGGCTGGATGGCTTTGGTAGA
>Ga0308165_1001766_pt1 | contig 28628 bp, 29 predicted proteins | sample PhyWR2_FD_201032 | JGI IMG/M metagenome (GOLD analysis project Ga0308165, IMG submission 201032) | Phyllosphere microbial communities from UC Gill Tract Community Farm, Albany, California, United States - DLSLW.R2 | ecosystem: Host-associated > Plants > Phyllosphere > Unclassified | place: USA... | reverse complement strand
TCAGAAAACCGTTCTTGTGACCGGTGCCGGTCGCGGCATCGGCCGTGCCCTGGCGATCGGAATGGCGGAAGCTGGCGCGGATGTCTTACTGGTCGCCCGTACGGAATCCGATTTACAGGAAACCGCAAAACAGATTGAACAGCTTGGACGGCGCGCTTTTGTCTTAACATGCGACGTGACGGACCGGACACAAGTCCAGGCGACAGTCGACCGTGCCTATACATATGTCGACCGGATTGATGTCCTTGTCAACAATGCCGGAATGAACATCCGCTCGAAAGCACTGGATGTCACCGAGGACGAGTGGGAAACAATCCAGCAGACGAACTTAAAGTCTGCCTTCCTGTTCTCACAGGAAATCGGGCGCCGGATGCAGGACACCGGCGGCAGTATCCTGAACATTGCTTCGGTTGCGGGACATGTCGCCTTACGGACCGGTGTCGTCTATGCGACGACAAAAGCCGCCTTGATTCAGATGACAAAAGTCCTGGCACTGGAATGGGGACCGAAAAATATCCGCGTCAATGCGATCGGACCGTGGTATTTCAAGACACCACTGACAGAGCCGTTGCTCGCCGATCCAACTTACTTACAGGACATCGTCGACGTTACACCGCTCGGACGAGTCGGTGAGCTGACAGAACTCGTCGGACCGGCTGTCTTTCTTTCGTCTGATGCCGGAGCATACGTCACCGGACAAACGCTGTTTGTTGACGGTGGAATGACGATTAAAGGATTTTAACGTGAGACGAAAAGGACTTCCGATCTTAATCGAAAGTCCCTTTCGTGTGCAATTTCAAGTGAGGTGGGAAAAGAGATGGATTCATTACAAGGTAAAATTGCTGTTGTCACAGGTGCATCCCGTGGTGCCGGTCGCGGAATCGCCTACGAGCTCGGACAGGCCGGAGCAACCGTCTACGTGACCGGTCGCAGTACGCAGGAAAGCTCCACCGACAATCGTCCGGAAACGATTGAACAGACGGCCGCCGGTGTCACGGCGCGCGGCGGTCTCGGTATCGCGGTCCGTTGTAACCATACGGATCCGGACGATATTACTTGCTTGTTCCAACAGATTCAAAACCGGCACGGGCGGATTGATCTGCTCGTCAACAGTGTGTTTGGAGGTTCGGAAGCTTCCCTTCCCGCGGGACAAGGTAAACGGTTTTGGGAACGACCGCCGGAACATTGGGACGCGATGATGACTGCCGGTCCGAATGCCTATTTACTGACGACGCGCGCGGCTGTTCCGTTGCTTCAACAAAGTCAGGCTGCGTTGATTGTCAATTTGACATCATTCACACCGAATCAAGTTGCCGGCAACTTGTATTACGATTTGGCGATGCAGTCGATTAACCGGATGACGTTTGTGATGGGGCAGGAACTTCGAGCGACTCGAATCGCAGCCGTCGCCCTTTGCCCCGGTTTTATGCGGACGGAACGGGTCGTCGACGCAGGCTTCAGCAGCGATGCGACCGAAACCACCGCTTACGTCGGACGGGCTGTCGTTGCCCTCACACAGGATCCGGATATTCTGCAACGGACCGGGCAAGCTTTGTTCGTGTCGGACCTTGCACGCGACTACGGCTTCACGGACGAGGACGGAACGCAGCCGAATTCATTTGGATTATAAGTAAACTTCTTATCGATTTATACAACAAGAAGGTTCGGCTTGGTCTCGCGACAGCCGAACCTTCTTGTATTTCATCATGCCATTCTCCGACCAATTACTCGGTACATCAGTTTGATTAGAATGATTGTCATGATAAGTGTGACAACAAGTACAGCGATCGGCAACAAGACCGGATAACCGAAGACGTTGACTGTCACATACTCCCGGAACAAAACGTAAACACTTAGTGCCTGTCCCTGTGTGAACTTCACCAGAGTCCACATAAACTCGGGTGTTTCTGTATTAAATAGAACCGTTTCAATCAGGAAAGGTCCGCCGACGATGAGTCCTCCGAGGAATACAGCGACCACCGTCTGTCTGATCAACATCGATAGGAACAACAGGACGATGACAAGTGAAACGGCAATCACCCACTGATACAACACGGAAATCCCGTATAATTCAGCGAACGTTAATGGATATGGTGACTTGCCGTAAGCCGCTTGGATCGGAATATCCCAACCGGAATGTCCGCGGAAAAAACACAGCAGTTGAACCAGATTGTAGATTAGAATCGTCCCCGTTACCAGTGCAACGGATACCATCAGCTTGGCTGTCAACAATTGTTTTCTCCCGTGCCGTGAGGAATAAAGATATGCCGCAACACCGGTCTGATATTCACTGGAAAAACTGACTGTTGTTCCGAGAATCAGAACTACTGCCAACAAGGCATATCCACCGGTTCCTGAAAACGTCAGCAATTGATCAAACGTTTGATAGTTTCCGACCGGACGATAATCAATCGCTTCCGTCAAATCAGCTTGTAAAGAGAATTGACGTTTTTCATATACAGTGGACGTCTCCTTTCCTTCCTGACGGAGCGAAGAGACAACTTTAGATTGCTTGTCATAAGCGGATGCAGCCTCGAGCACGTTATGATAGGAAGCATTTTGTTTCTTTTCCACTATCGTCGGATCAGTTTTTTTGACATAGGCTTCACTCCCGGCTTCCGCACGCGCAATCATTTCTGACGTCAGTTTTCCTTCAAAACCTGTGTTGACACGATCCATCCACGGCCATCCCATGCGTTGAACGGAAAAATACAATCCGGCAATCAGGATGACAAGTAACAATAACCATAAAAAACGTTGCTGAAACAACTTGTAAAACTCAAAGCGGACGAGTTCCCGCAACGTACTGTCTGATTTTTTCATACGACTTGCCTCTTTCGACTAGTTTGATAAAGAATCTTCAATACAATCAGGGTCACGAGCACTTGCACAAGCAAGATGGCGACCGGCAACAGCAACGGAATCCCAAGATTGATAGTCTGATACGTTTTAAACACTTCTCCGGTCAACAAGGCCCGGCTCGGGAAAAACAAAATGCCTTGTTCAAAGAGCTTTGTTTCCGGAAAGAAGATGCCTGAAATCACAAATTGGTAAAGAAGCGGGACACCAATTAAAATGCTGGAGGAGAGAATCGCTTGAATCGCGGTTTTGGCGAAAAATGATATCCCCAGAATCCAAATACCCAGCACGATTAACACAAACGTTTGATAACCAAACGATACCAGCCAGTACTGTCCGATGGAAAATGGGTATGGCGAATCCGTTAAGCCGTCCATCACTTGCATCGGAGCGGACCAGTCGATGCGCCCGAAACGATACGAGGCGAGACCTAGAATCGTGAGATTTACCACCAGACTGATGCCTGTCAGGAAGATCGATCCAGCAACCAGTTTCGCTGTCAGTAACTTCGTTCGACCGTTCACAGCAGGAAGTTGGTATTGATCAACGCCCGAAAACCGCTCCTTGGAATAGATGAAAGCAATCAGTAACAGCAAAGGGAACAGCAGGACAGCAACGCCGGCTTGAGTCGTAAACGTTACTGCTTTTTCTGCCGGGATGTGGTACTGGATCGTGTCCAAATTGATTTGTTCCACCATACTGGTATGTAAGGCACGATCCCGTTCTTCAAAGCCCGGTTTGGCCAATCCGTTCGTTAAAGCTTTCAATCCCTGTGCTTTAAAAATTTGGGCTTCTTCAATGTTAAACAAGTGGGCGAATGCTTCATTTTCAAACGAAACACCGGAATCAAACTGACGATCTAAACCATGATCTTCATCATTAATTTTATTTGCGCGGTCATGTATTTTCTTAAATGTTTCTGCCGTCGCCGGACCTTCCCAGACCGCATATTTTGCGCGGACATTTGCTTCCTCTTCTGAAAAAACGGACGATATCAAGTACAGCAATAAGGCGACGATGAACAGCATGGCAGGAATCGATGTGCAGAGTTTATACAATTCAAAGCGAATCAATCGGCTCATGCACTTTTACTCCGTCCATCCAAGTGATACAAGTATAGATCTTCCAGCTGCGGCTCATCTTGGACCGCCTTCGGATGCGGCATTTGGCTTGAAATGATTCGGACCCGGTTTTTACCTTGTCTCGTTTGCTGAATCGATCCGATTTGATATGTCTCTTGTAAATCGAGCAGTTCCTGATCCGTCACATCGACGATCCAGATCTCAGTCGCAATTTCATCTAGCAACTCATACGGATTGGCTTGTTTGATGATGCGTCCCTGCTTCATCAAAATGATTTCACGCGCAATCGATCCGACATCAGAGACGATATGGGTCGACAGCAAAACAATTCGCTTCCGGGCAATCGACGCAATCAGATTCCGGAAATGAATCCGTTCCTTTGGATCAAGGCCAGCTGTCGGCTCATCAATGATCAGGAGTTCCGGATCATTCAGCAATAATTGGGCAATCCCGATTCTCCGCTTCATGCCGCCGGAAAAGCTTTTCAACTTCTTATTGGCGTGTTCGGTCATGTTAACCGCTTCGAGAGCGGACATGACGCTTGTTTGGACATCCTGTTTCGGCACACCTTTGACGGTCGCAAGATAACTTAAAAATTTAGCGGCGGTAAAGTTGCTGTAGATTGGCGTGTCTTGCGGAAGATAGCCGATTTTTTCGCGGTACGCGTCAGCAAGCGGCGACATTTCTTGTCCGTCGACAAAAATCTTACCGGTTGATGGTTTAAGCAATCCTGCTAAAATCTTCATCAACGTTGACTTACCGGCCCCGTTCTCTCCGAACAACGCATACACGCCCGGTTCTAACGTGATATTGGCATCGATTAAAGCCTTTTTGCCATTCAGATATGTTTTTGAGGTATTTTGAATCTCAATTTTCATCCCATTTTACTCCTTGCTTTCATTATTCAAGCTAGCATCTTACACATTATACAAAATTTGTATCTTAATGTGCGTTGGAATTCAAATAAATGTTTTTGTTATAATGAGAACTCTTTCGATTTTAATTAACAAGTCATACTTTGAGGAGACCTGATCGTGAATCAGACAAAAGCATTCCCTTTAATCAAACTGGCGGTTTTGAGTTACAGTTTTGACTTTCAATCTCTTGAAGTCGACCCCGGCTCTTTAACGACCTATGGCAAACATGGAGATGTACACTTCAAAATTCTGATTAATGGTCATCCCTACTCAATCCGCTTGTTGCCGGAACAGCGTTATACCGGGTCCGATCTTTCATACTCCACATCGGATACACTGGCGTTACAGTTGCGATATACCGATTATTTGCGGACGCAGGGTATTCCGTTCATGGAGCGGGTGAAGCCGGAACAGGATACTTTTTTTACGACCATCACCGATCCGGACGGACAGAATTGGACATGTTGTCTGTTCCGCTGGATGGACGGCCACCACGTAACGGCGAATACGATACAGACAGCGGCTCGGTTGGGCGCGTTAGCCCGTCAGTTACATGATGTCTCACTTCATCAACAGGAAATCCGGTTTCCATACATTGACCATACGGTTGCCTATCAACGTTGGCTCGGTGATTTACAACTGCTTTCCATCTCACGGATGCCGGAACCGGTCCGAAATTCCTTGCAAAAGTATCTGAATTTGGCACAACAACATCTCAATACCGCACAACATCACCAGTCTCCTTCCGTTCAACCGGTCATCTCGACTGATTTGAATTCGCTCAACGTCTTATGGGATTCCGATCAACAAATCGTCGGAATCGTTGATCACGAACACATCGGTGCAACCGACCGTGTACAGGATTTGGCCTGGCTGATCAAATGGTATGCCCGGACGGAAGGGATCAACTCGCATGACGTGTCCGGTCGTTTCGCCAAAACTTTACTGGACCACTATAATTCGCCGACCGTCCTCGTGCCGGAAGACGATCCGCGGCTGGCTGCCTTGTTATGGCTCTCAGGCTGCATGAATCTGCATTTCGTTGAACGGACGAAACAGCTTGCGTTTGATGCAGAAAACAATCCAACCGGTTATGATCAGTTTCAACTGCATTTGCAGACATACCGTGCACGAGGTGAACAACTTTCCAGACTGTTGCGCAATTAAAAAAGAAACAAGTCACAAGACTTGTTTCTTCACAACACACGGAACGGATTGACGCTGTCGGATGGTTTTAAGTGATATGTAGCAACCGGTTTAAAGTGGCTGTTCAGCGTCTTGACCTGGTACTCGCCTGTTTGCGTAACTAACTCAAGAACATGGTAGATTTTCGTCTTGGCGTCGTACGCGTAGTCGATTAAATCATGATCATTGTTATACAAAAGACGGGCTTGTTTCGTCCGATGATTGATTTCAAAGAAACAGTCCATATTAAATATCAGTTCGGTTTCCTGTGTGAGCATCTGTGTTTTCTCTACTCCGCCTTTCACATACTGGTTCGACGTCATTGTTTTCGTGCTGCGTTGTTTTTTTGTATCGTAAGACAGAACTGTTAATTTGTTGTCGTTCTTAGGTGACGTACCGTACATCTTCAATTGGGAACCGGCCAGGCGAATGTAATCGACATAGATTAATTCTTTGATGATCTCATGCTGGAGTCGCTTCAATGATGTTGTAGCAAAAGTATGAAGTTTAGTCGGGTAATCGTTTCCATTCATATGTTCTGCCAACACATACAATTTATCACCGGTCACAACTAAATCTTTTCCAAAGCCGGTATAACGTTTCGTTGCACCAATTTTCTTGAAATCTAATGTATATTTCGAGAGTGAAAATTGATTGATTGCCGACAAACTCATCACGTAATACACATTTTTGTATTTCTTAATCCGCATCGGTGCCGGCTCAACTTGCTTAATCATCGTCTTACTATTTTTTAAATTGATGACACGGTTATAATACGAGCTGTATAATAGTCCGTCATGCAGACGATCAGCACCTTTAAGCGCATAACGCACCGTTTCAATCTTTTTGTTGCCGATATAGGTCTCGAATATCGTAAGCGGTTGTTCATAACTTGTTGAAACGACTTTATAGGTATCTTTTTGCGCCGCTACAGTGTGATGAAATCCGACGGTCGAACTAAGCACTGTTGCTGCCATCAGCAGCTTATAAGCTTTTTGCATAAGTTACACCCCTCCCTGAATTTTTCACAGCACCTGAAACGGCATCAAACGGCCGGTTGACTGAAACTTATAATCGGCAACCGGTATAAAGTGGCTGTTCAGCGTCTTGACCCGGAAAGATTTAGTTTCGAAGTTTCCTTCGAGAACGTGATACGTTTTTGTTTTACTGTCATACGTATAGTCAATCAATGCCTGTTTACTGCTGTACAGAACCCGGATCTGTTTCGTCTTTTGATCGACTTCGAGCATCGAATACATATTGAAGACTAAATCTTTTGTCGATGATAACGCTTTTGTCTCGTTAACCCACATGACGGGTTGCTTGGATGTCAAAACGATTTTACCCTGTTGTTTTTTCAAGTCATACGACGCAATCGACAGCTCTTCCCCTGCTTCCGTTTTATTCCCGTACACTTTTAACTCATTTCCGGCATGCCGGAAATGAAACGCAAAACGCATCGGCTTGATTTTCTCAAGATGGAGAGACGTAAAATGTTTAGTATCAAACGTATGTACTTCAACCGATTTCGTTTCCGTTTTCATGTTATTTGCCAGAACATACAATTTATCTCCGGTTACGATCATGTCCCGACCATCTCCGACGACACGTTTCGTCTGGCCGATTTTCTTAAAATCAGACGTATATTTCGTCAGTGAAAATTCATTGAGTGCAGATATAGTTAAGACATAGTAAGCATTTTTATAGTTCGTAATCCGCAGTGGCGAATCGGCGACTTTTTTAAGTGTCGTCTTACTGTTTTTCAGATTAATCACCTGGTCACCGTAGGAACTGTATAACAAGCCGTCATGCAGACGGTCGACACTGCCGAGCTTGTAACGAACCGTCTCGACTTTTTTCCCGCCAATTATACTTTCGACTTGCGTCAACGGTTGACTATAGCTCGTCGACGCGATTTTGAAGCTGTCCACCTGAGCAGACGCCGCTTCACTGAAAGCGAATGTACTGCCGGCAACGATGAAACCAATCCATAATTTATTTCCGATGGACATGTCTTTTAACCCTCTCCACGCAAACTGTATTGAGGGTCCGGCAACCGTCACATCCTGACGTCCCTACTTTCTCCTCTATACAAATAATACCCATTTAATGTCACGTAGAGAGTCGTGAATCACTAAATGGGTCAATTCGTTTTTTATTAATGAAATTCTTTTTTAACGACCGGCCGCATCGGATCGAAAACAGCTTTGGAATCGAAAAACGGATCCAAGACTTTCGTTTTCCCGGCAATCGCCTGGCGAAGCCGGATTCCGTCGACATTAATCCGCGCCTGACGGTAATAGTCTTTGCCTAGCTGTTTCCACGCATGCTGCGACGCATCGACATTATAAAAATAATGGAACCCTTGCTGCGTCAAATAGCGGTATTTGTCCCCCGTATACCCATGCCAATTTTGAATATCACTGCCGAACGGATAAATCAGATGACGGGTCGTTCCGATCAATGGAGCGACATCACGTTTATAGCGCGCCGTATCTGCCTGAATCGTTGCCAGACTGACTTTCCCGATTGCGATGTGACCATAGGTGTGGCTGGCAAACTGCCATCCGTCCTTCTTCAAGGCCGTTGCGGTTGTTTTCGCCTGTTGACGCGCCTGCTCGACTTTAGTCGATGAACCGTACTGCGCATACGACGACCGGTACCCGAGGACACCGTTGTAGCCGGTGATACCAAGCAATCCTTTCGCACCATGATAAGAGAAGTCCGGATGGCGGTTGACGAACGCGTCCACGATCGGCACGAGATCATAAGCACCGTCCGGTTTTCCGGTCATCGAATTGGTAATCCGCCCGTTTTTCACTTTTAACGTCGTCGCAAAACCGTCTCCCGTCATGTATTCATAGTAGTTGACGTCATCCTGCGACAGGACAAGCGGCTTTTTGCCCTTTGGAAAAGGAAGCCCCTTTTCCGTCATCCGTCCGTCTTTCCACACCGCAAGATCGGCCGGCCGGACGAGGACATAGTTCCGCTGATACAAGGAAGTCAAAATCCGTTCGAACTCCCCTTGTGTCACCATATAATCATCGTAGCCCTGCTGTTTCCGGTCTCCGTCAAAAGCGCGTTTCGGCTCGGCGATCAAGGAGTGGAAAAACAGGTGCGGAACAGCCGTACCGGCTTTAATCGTAACGAGACTCGCCTGTTTCGCCGCGTATTCCTTCCGCTTTTGTTTGGCTTCCGTCGTCTTTAACCGGTCGACAATTCGGATTGCCCGGGCGTAATCATACTGGGCGGCAATGAAGTCAGCGCGCTTTAACTCCTGCCGTATGTAATCCGCGTCTGTCGCCTGTCGCTCGATCTGTTTTGTTTTCGTTGCCGATGCGGCCGGCTGTTGATTACATCCACTGACCAGAACAATTCCGGCAAGCGTGACTCCAATCCACTTCTTGTTCATATCCATCCCATCCCTTCTTCGATCTGAGGTTATCTGTCGTTATTCTTCATATTCCCGATTATTCAGTTGCTTAACGGTTTTCACGGGGCATTCCAGTTCGTTATGCCCCCCATCCAAAGCGGAAGTACACAAACCGGTCCGATGGGTGTTTAATAAGGGACGTAATGAAAACACACGGAGGTGCAACACATGATTGAACAAAACGTCATTAATCATATTTGGTATAACACAGAAGAAACGATTCCGGTCTTTAACCCGGCAACAAAAGAATTACTCGGACACGTCCCGAGCAGCACGGCAGAAGATGCAGCGCGTGCCGTCGATGCAGCAAGTACGGCATTCGTCGACTGGTCACAGCGGACGGCGGACGATCGCGCTGATAAAATTGATGCCTGGTACCGCCTGATTCAGGAACACCGTGACGAACTCGCGGACATCATGACACGCGAACAAGGGAAACCGTTCGTCGAAGCACGTGGCGAAATCGATTACGGAAATCAATATGTTCGTTGGTACGCGGAAGAAGCACGCCGGATTTACGGCGAAACGATTCCGGCATCTGTTCCCGGAAAACGGCTGTTCGTCGAAAAAGAACCGGTTGGTGTCGTCGCAGCGATTACACCATGGAATTTCCCGGCGGCGATGATTACACGGAAACTCGCTCCGGCCCTCGCTGCCGGCTGTACTGTTGTTCTCAAACCGTCAGAAGAAACACCGTATACGGCACTCCGTCTCGTCGAACTTGCGATTGAAGCCGGTATTCCAGCCGGTGCAATCAATGTTCTGACAGGTGATGCGGCAACGATCAGCGGTGTCTGGCAAGCTGATTCCCGCGTCCGGAAAATCACGTTCACCGGCTCAACAGCCGTCGGTAAATTGATCATGCGTCAAGCCGCCGACACAATGAAAAAATTATCACTTGAACTTGGTGGTCACGCGCCATTCATCGTCACGGAAAATGCCGATCTCGATAAAGCCGTTCAAGGTGCCATCCGTTCGAAATTCCGTAACGGCGGTCAAGCCTGTGTCGCAACAAACCGCTTTTATGTCCAGGCATCGGTTCTTGATGCTTTCACTGAAAAATTCGTCGCCGAAGTCAAACGTCTGAAAGTCGGTAACGGACTTGACGTGGATTCGACGATCGGACCGTTGATCAATGCGAAAGCGGTCGCTAAAGTCAAAGCCCACATCGAAGACGCCGTCGCCAAAGGCGCAACAATCCTGACTGGCGGCACCATCGATGACTCTGTCGGCTATTTCGTCGAACCGACCGTTCTCGGTAACGTCACGGAAGATATGATCTGCATGCAGGAAGAAACGTTTGGTCCGCTCGCACCAATCTCAGTCTTCGAAACGCTTGATGAAGTCATCGAACGTGCGAACAATACACCATACGGTCTCGCCGCGTATGCGTTCTCGGAAAAAATCGACGAAGCCCTCTTGCTCGGTAAAAAACTCGAGTACGGTATCATCGGTCTCAATGATGGTGCTCCATCTGCTGCCCAAGCACCATTCGGCGGTTATAAAGAAAGTGGACTCGGCCGTGAAGGCGGCGTCTACGGTATCGAAGATTATCTCGAAGTGAAATACCTGTCACTTGGTTAATCACAAAACAGCCCCTTGTCCACTGGACAGGGGGCTGTTTTTTTCATTTACTCGACGTACTCATAGAGAACGACACTCTCGATATAGTGGATGAAGCGGCGCAATTCTTTTTCTTCCTCGCCCGACAAATCGCCTTCTTTTGACATCGAAGCGATTTCCTGACGCTGGACCTCGATTGCCCGCAGACAGAGTTCTTCTTTTTGTTGATCGACATCGGCTTTCCCGCCGACAGGTGACGACCAGCGTGTATGCTTGAACCGTAACCGTTTATAGAATTCGAGCACGCTTTGAACGACATCGACCGGATAATCGCCGCGGCATCCTTCGAGCCGGGCGATGACTTCCCCCATGACCTGTTCGTACAGCTCATGCTCGACTTGCGTCAGATGGATCAATTGCTCGGACGACATATTCGACCGTTTCCGTTTCCACAAAATTTTCCGGATTGGTTGCATCAGACGGAAACGGGCTTCCTTATCAATCGCTTCGCGGCGGTTATCGATCGACCGGAAGACTTCTTTTTTCAGCTGGTCCGGTGTTTTGTGTTCCTGCAGAAACTGCTTCGTAAAGTCACGTTCCCACTGGACCGCCTCAAGCCGCAGTTTTTTCAACTGTTGGTTGAAGTGCGTCAGTTCTTCCTCACTTTTCTCCTGTGCCCGTAGCAGACGCAGCATGACATGATATTCATTCAACAAATCAAAGGCGACGGTCGAGTTTTCTTCCTGGACAACCTGTTTGATTTCCGTGATTGCCCGTTTGACCATCCGCTGTTTATACGAATTCAAATCGAGTTCCGGTTGCGCATCGGCCTCACCGCGGTTAAGCAGCGGCAGAAGGATCGTTGCGAGCACCAGTGTGAAGATGATGACACCGGCCGCGAGGAAAATGATCAGCGACCGTTCCGGGAACGCTTCTCCTGATTCAGTCAAAAACGGCAGTGACAAGACCCCGACCATTGTAATCGTTCCACGGACGCCGACAAGTGTTGTGATGACATCTTGTTTGAATGCCGGCTTTTGATGATCGGCCTTTTTCAGGAAGCGATGGTCAAACCAGTTGAAGAACATCGTCCAAATCAAGCGAATTAAAAGAATGACCGTTCCGATCTCAACGACGAACGACATCAAGCGCCAGTTGTTGATGGCATCATCGGCAAAGATTTCGCGGGTCGCTTCCGGTAATGTCAGACCGAGCAGCAGGAAGATGATCCCGTTTAAGATGTAGGCGATCATCGTCCAGATGTTGTCCGTCAACGTCTGTTCCTGAGCGAAAAACGTTTCGGTCCGCTCTTTGATCAATGCATGGAGGATTCCGCCCGTGACGACAGCGATGACACCCGACGCATGCAGGACTTCTTCTGCCACAAAAAAGATGATGAACGGTGTCAGGATTTGCAGTAACGCATAAAAGACAACATCTTCAATTCCGGTTCGGCGTAACCTTACCTTTAACCAGTTCATCGCGATGCTGATGGCGAGACCAACGACCGCTCCGACGACAAACATGTAGACGAATTCCGTCGTCGCCTGTTGGATGGAAAAATAACCGGTAACGACGGCGGCGACCGCGTAACTGAAGGCAACCAGTCCCGAGGCATCATTGATCAGTGACTCACCGCGGACGAGATTTAAAATCTGTTCCGGAATCTGAACCCGTTTCGCGATCCCGTTGACGGCAATCGGATCAGTCGGCGACAGGATGGCTGCAAGTGCAAATGCTGCCGCGACCGGAATAACCGGTACAAGCCAGTTGATGAAGTACCCGCCGATGACTGTCGTCAATAAGACGAGGACAATCGCATTACCGAAGATGGCCGCCCGCATCTTCCACAGCTCATCGCGCGGAAAGTGTGAACTGTCGTTATAGAGCAATGGAGCGATGAATAATAACAGGAACCATTCCGATTCGATTTCAATCTTCAGTCCGCTGATTAACAGTGCCGTAATCGTCCCGACGAGGATTTGAATCAGTGCCGTCGGAATGAAGCGGATGTAGTGTCCGAGGACTTGCGTCAAGATGATTAAGACAAGCATTAACAAAATAAGTGATAACGTTTCCATAAAAAACCCCTTCCATTCTTACCATGTTTCTCTGGTTATATCGTAACATAGTTTTTCACTGACTTAGGAACAGGACCCCTTGTCAATCGGCATATAAAGCCAGTACTTCGCTTGCATGACGTCGGATGTCGTCTCGGAGGATCAACGGTTCAACGACTTTGACTTCCCGCCCCAATCCGAATAATTGCCGTCCGAGAAACGGCAGTTCCGTAACCGGCACGGCCCACGTCCGCAACGCATTCAGTGGCAAAATTCCTTCGAGCAACCGTTCGCCGAGCAGCGTCAACTCAAGACGGACCGTCACCTGTTCTCCCGCCTGTCCGAGCTGCTCCGCCTCCTCAAACGTCATTCGCTGTGACGGAACCGTCGTCTCGGTCACCTGCTCCATCCGGTCGACCCGGTACTGGCGTAATCCGCGGTCTGTCTGCGCGAGCAGATACCAGCGGTTCCGTTCAAACGTCAGACCAATCGGATCAATCCGAATCGTCCGGCGACCGTTTGTCGTCCGGTAAACCAGTTCACCCTGTACTTCCATTTCCATCAGCCGCAACAAGTCACGCGTCAATGGAGACGCCGGTGTATCCGGTTTGGCAAAACGGACACGACCTTTCAACCGGTCGAGCTTCAGTTCGAGATCGGCCGGCAGTTCGTGCAGATACCACTCGGCGAGATTGCCGCGTAACGTACCGAACGGCAAATCAGGCACCTGACCGACCCAGTCAAGCATCAAAAATAGGGTGATCGCTTCCTGTTCCCGCAAGGCAAGCGGTGGCAACAGACGATTTGGTAAAACCCGGTAACCGCCGGCCGGTCCACGTTCGCTGTAAATCGGATAGCCGTTTGCTTCAAGCTCCAGTAAATCCCGCTGAATCGTCCGCAAAGAAACGCCGCATGCTTCTGCCAGTTCCCGCGCCGTTAGCAGTTGTTGCCGGTTCAACAGACGCATCAGTCTCAACTGTCGGGTTTTCATAATAAAAATCTCCTTTAATTACGACATCTTTTGTCATGATTATACCGTAAACTAAAAGTAGAACGAACCAAAGGAGGAAAAAAGATGACACAAACCGTTTTATATATAGCCTGCAGTCTGGACGGTAAAATCGCCCGTTCAAACGATTCACTCGACTGGCTGTTCGCTGTTGAAGGAGACGGCGATAACGGCTACGCGGCGTTCATGCAGGATGTTGGTGCCGTCATCATGGGCCGGAAGACGTTTGACGAAGTATTGGTGCTGAGTGAAGACTATCCCTATCCGGATATCGACAACTATGTGCTGACCCGTCAAACCGCTAAACAATCGGAACATGCGACTTTCACGAACGAACCGCTTGATGTCTTGCTTGACCGGATCGGTCCGACGATCGACGGGAAAATTTGGCTGGTCGGCGGCGGTGAACTGATTCAAGAAGCGTTACGACTCAAACGCGTCGATCAGATGGAGCTGGCGATCGCACCGGTCGTCCTCGGGAGCGGCATCCCGCTGTTTCCGGAGGGGACGCTTGAAACCCGGTTCCGTCTGACCGGTTGCCGTCCGTCCGGACAGTTCATTATGGCCACGTATGACGTCTTAAAAGGATGATACCTCAAAAATACGCTGACCGGATTCGATTCCGGTCAGCGTATTTTAAATCAGGATTTCGGTTTCGTTTTTTTCGGTTTTGGTTCCGTCCACTTGAATATTCCGTTCATAAAGTTGAAGATCCGTCTTGATTCCTTTGTCATCAACGGTCCGAGGATCGCGAGAATCAGGACATACAGTGCCGAGAACGGGGACAGAATCTCCATCAGACCGCCGGCGATGCCAAGGTTTGCGACGATGATCGAGAATTCGCCGCGCGAGACGATCGTCAGCCCGATGTTCGAGGACGCTTTATGCGACAGTCCGGCTCTGCGTCCGGCAATCATGCCGGCGACATAGTTTCCGACAATCGTGATGACGACGGCACCGAGGGCGAGCCAGACGGCGTCGAGCAACATCGTCGGATCAATGCTCAGTCCGAAGCTGAAGAAGAAAATGGCACCGAAGAAGTCACGGAACGGGACGACGAGGTGTTCAATCCGTTCGCCTTGATCCGTTTCCGAAAAGACGAGTCCGAGCAGTAACGCGCCGATCGCTTCCGCAACATGAATCGTTTCCGAGAAGCCGGCAACGAAGAACAGAGCGGCAAAGACGACGATGATGAAGACTTCATCCGACGCAATCTTCAGCATCCGATTGAGGAGCGGCGTTGCCTTGCGAGCGATGATGAAGAACAGCAGCATATAACCGAGGGCGATTAAAATCGATGTGACCGAAGACAGTAATGTCGTTCCGTCGCCGAGTAACAGCCCCGATAAGACGGACAGGTAGACGGCGAGGAAAATGTCTTCGAACATGATGATGCCGAGAATCAACTCGGTTTCCGTATTCCCGGTCCGGCGCAAATCGACGAGAACTTTGGCAACGATCGCGCTCGACGAAATCGTAATGATTCCGGCAATGATCAGCACTTCATATAACGGGAAGCCGGCGATGAATCCGTACAACAATCCACCGGTGAAGTTAATCGATAAATAAATGGTTCCACTCGTAACGATTGATTTACCCGACCGGATTAATTTCCCGATCGAGAACTCCAGTCCCAGATAAAACAGGAGGAACAGGACACCGATGCGTCCGAGGAAGCTGATAAACTCAGCACTTTCAATGAACTTGAAGTCTAGTATCCCGATTGTCGGAGCGTGCGGTCCGACGATCATTCCAAGGATGATCAAAAACGGAATGATCGAAAAATTCAATTTATTCGCAAGCAAAGCTGCGATCGCCACTAAGATAAGCGCGGTACCGACTTCAAATATTAAATGATCCATCTATCATCCGCCTCCTTCGACTGAGAAGAGTGCTTTCGTGATGTGGCGGACATTTTGACGTTCTCCCGACAGGACAATCGTATCGCCGGCTTCAAGACGTGTCTCCGGACCCGGGTTCAATGATTTCGATTTGTCGTTTTTCAGGACAGCAATAATCGAGATGTCGTACTCGTTTCGAACGTCGAGTTCGCCGATTGTCCGGTTGTTGACGGATGAATCCTCACCGATTTTAAACCATTCGATGACGAGATCATCAAACGCCAGTTCAATTTTTTCAAGGTCTTTCGGTTTATAGGCAAGGCCCCCTAGAATACCCGCCATCTGTCTTGCCTCCGCGTCATTGAATGTCACACTCGAGATACTCTCATCAAAATCGTCATCGTCATAGTGGTGCATTTCCCGGCGTCCGTCATCGTGGACAATCACGACCACCTTGTCTCCTCTTGTTGTAATGCCTTCGAACTTCCGTCCGATTCCCGGTAAATCTACTTCGCGCATATCCATGTTATTAGTTCCTCCTTTTAGTTGGTCCATCTGATGGTTTTACAGGTGATGATGTGCTTTTTGGATGAGTGATTTGAATTTCTCGTCACTCAAAATATCTTGAAGGTCATGCAGCTGTTGTAAATCCGCTTTCGCCATAATGACAAACCCGTCTTCCTCGATGAAGGCAACGCGATCTCCTTCCTCTACTTGTAACGCCTGTCTGATTTTTTTCGGGATCGTGATTTGCCCTTTGGACGTCAACTTGGATAGCTCCATTCCGAACTTCCTTCTTTCTTTGTCTGATTTTCCTTACTTCCTTACTTTTCTTATTTCTAGCATAACATACCTTCACTTTAATTCCGAGTGTTTTGCTTTGAATTAATGAAAAAGATTTTTTCTCATTCTCCAGGCGGGTAATTTTCAAACACAGATGGACTATACTGGAGGAAAGAAAGGAGGAACGCTCCATGAAAAAATGGCGTCTCGTCTACTTACAACTGGTTGTCACCGGAATGCTGATTGGTTTGTTCGGATTAGCGGGAGTCGCGATTTCCCTGCTTATTAAAAGAGCGCAACAGGGATTCTCACTGGAGGTTTTACTCGATAAACCGGGTTATTTTATTTTGATGGCGGGGTTGCTCTCATTGATTCCTTGTCTGCTGATCCTGGTGCATGTCTTAAAAATTCTCCGATTGCTTAAGAAAAGTATGACTGTAGTGAGTATCCTCTCTTCTTCCTTCGGCACAATTAAAATCTGTTTTATCCTTATCAGTTGTGTCGCGGTCGGTCTGTTTCCGGTCATGTTCATCGTCGCCGATCGGGATGATGCACCGGGTCTGATCCTGTTTGCTTTTATATTAATTTTGATTCCCGCTACACTCGGTATCATCAGTTCGCTTCTGCAGTCACTTGTGAAACAAAAGAACTTGATTTCCGGAACAACACCTTAAGAGATGGGTCTGGTATACCGACCGGACAACCTGTATAATTTTGGTAAAACGCATCTGAAAAGTAGGTGAATCCGGTTGTCTCGTTCTTCGACCCTTTTGGCTTCATTCGGTATCTCCCAGTTTGGAGATTTTGTTTATCTCGTTGCGATCAACGTCTACCTCTATCAACTGACCGGTTCTGCCGCTGCAGTCGCCGGTCTTTGGATCATCGGTCCGCTCGCCGCCCTGTTGACGAAATTTTGGGCCGGCAGCGTGGTTGACCGGGTCGATGTCCGACGATGGCTGATCGGAACCGACCTGATCCGGGCGTTGCTCGTTGCCTTGATTCCCTTTTTATCGTCTTTACCGCTGATTTACCTGACGTTGTTCGGACTGGCACTCGTCAAGGCGTTTTTTGAACCGGCCGCTATCCGTTATCTGACGCAGATGATTCCGGAAAGCGGACGCAAATCGTTTAACGCGTACCGGTGCCTGATCACATCCAGTGCCTTTTTGATTGGTCCGGCGCTCGCCGGTCTGCTGTTATTGATGGCGACACCCGATGTCGCCATCTGGATCAATGCCGGTTCGTTTCTCTTGTCCGGGTTACTGCTCCTCACGTTACCGTCCGTTTCGCATGCGACCATGCCAACCGTCCGCCTGTCAGATGTAGCAACCGATTGGAGGATTGTCAGCCGGTTCAGCCGGACCAACCGGTTTGTCAGCCGGATTTATCTGGTCGGCATTTTGTCGATGAGTCTCGCGCTCGCGATGGATGCCCAGGAAGTCGTGTTTCTACAGACAGTCGTCGGTCTGACCACAACCGATTACGGACTTCTGATCAGCATCACGGGAATTGGTTCCGTCCTCGGTGGTCTGACCGTGGCACGTTTTGCGAACCGGCTGTCGCTCAAGGCATTACTAGTCAGCGGTTATCTGTTTGTTGCGCTCGGTTACTTACTTTATGCGACTGCCGACTCATTCCTGATGGTGACGGTCGGATTTTTGTTACTCGGCTTTTTTAATACGTTTGCCGGAACCGGTTTCTTGACGTTTTACCAAAACAATGTCCCGCATGATTTGATCTGGCGCTTCACGAGCCTGTATGGTCTTGGTCAAAGCCTGGTTCAAATCCTGTTCATTTTAGTGATTGGTTTTACCGGTGATGTGCTCCCGCTTCGGTTCAGCATCATCGTTGCCTCCGTCCTGCTTGCGGGACTGAGTGTCGTGCTGATTGTTAGTGTTCTGCGATCAAACAAGGAAGCATTTTTCCGCGAAGATCAGACAACAAAACAAATTTCTTAATTCCTACACTACTTATAAGGATGTGCTCCACTATGAAAATTTTAATCGGCCAACCGAAGCAGGAAACACAACTCGAACAATTGCAGTATGAAATAGCGGCTTATCCGGACATCGATCTTCTGCTGTATCCGGAAGGTTACTGCCGCGAGACGGATGTCGAGATGTTACGTCAATTGGCGAAGCAATTCGCGACCGTCATCGTGACCGGTTACCGCGATGCGGATCGCCTGGATCGGGCCCTCATCATCAATGCAAAAGGAGACATTCTGCTCGACCGGGCGAAGACACCGGAAGCCGGTCCGCTCTATACACCGTCGACTGCCATCATTGCCGGGCAAGCAGTCGGATATCTGCTGTGTCGCGAAATTTTTCTCGGACTGGATGGTCTGAAGCACGATACGGTGGATATCATCTTTAATCCAATCGGTGTCGGCATGTTTAGCGAGGAACAATACACGGACTGGTCCGGTGAAGCCAAAAAAATCAGCCGTCAGCAATCCGCACTGTTCATCGGGACGAGTCACGCCGACGGCTCTTACCGCAATTGCGGCTTCTCGATTCCGACGGCGTTTGCCTTTGACGCGACCGGCGAAGCGATCTTCCTCTCAAAAGATGATCCGCGGACACGGATTCTCGATACGGTGACGCACACGGTTGAATTCGTGGATGCTTCATCCGTTGAATGGACGATCTGAGCAGAAAACCCCCATACCGGTTCGCCGGTTTGGGGGTTTTGTCTCATTGATGCTGTTTTGTGTTGGCTTCTGTCTTTTGCGTCACTGTAGCATACTCGTCCCGTAACATCGCATACATCTTGACGTCATGAAACGCCCCTTTAATGAAGATTAATCGGCGTAACGTTCCCTCGTACGTCATCCCGACTTTTTCCATCACCCAAGCTGAACCGATGTTCGGCTCCATGCACCGCGCCTGGATCCGCTCGAGCTTTAGTTCTTCAAAACCGTATGCCATGACACGTGCGACGGCTTCCGTGACAATTCCTTTGCCCCAGAACTCGCGCGATAACGCATATCCGAGTTCCGTTTGTTTATTGTCGTCAAGCAACAAGTGGATGAAATCAATTGTTCCGATCATCTTGCCGGTTTCCTTCCAAACGATTGCCCACGGTGCTTCTTTCCCTTGTTCATAGTTTGACAGGACATAGTTCAAAAACTGTTCGGCCTGTTCAATCGTCTGATTGGCATTCCACGTCACGTAACGAGCGGTTTCCTCGTCCTGCGTGTATTCGAATAAATCGTCGAGATCTTTTGCTTCCAGTGGTCGCAGCACCAATCGTTCGGTCTCAAGGACCGGTAAGTGTCGGTAAAATTCCGTTGTCGTCATGTTCGTTCCCCCGTTCTTTTTTACATTATATAGAAAAAATAACAGGAATGCGATACAGTGGAGAAAAATATATCCGGAGGTATACGTTATGACCTTTCAAGCTGTTCCGATGACAGTTGACCAGGCAACTGCCATTCTGAAGTGGACCTATCCGCCGCCGTACGATTTTTACAATATGGAAACATCTGAAGAAGCGTATGCCGAATTGCTCGACGGTTCCTATCAGGCCGTCATCGCTCACAAACAACTCGTCGGCTTCTTCTGTATCGGCCAATCCGCGCAAGTACCACCTGGTCGTTCACTTCACCTGTATCCAGATGATCACTTGGATATCGGACTCGGCCGTCAGCCTGAACTGACCGGACAAGGAACAGGATTGGCATTTTGTTCGTTTGTCCTCGATACGGTCAAAGCGCAATCGACGTTACCGCTCCGTTTAACGGTCGCTTCGTTTAATGAACGGGCGATTCACCTGTATGAACAGCTTGGATTTCGACGGCAAACGACGTTTCCGACGACGCATGCCACGTTTCTCATCATGACGCCATCTCATACGTAAAACGCCATTCCGATGTGATGCCGGAACGGCGTTTTTTCTGTTACTGTTGTCTTTTGTTCTTGACCGTTTCTACCGTTTGAAAGACATTCGAATACATGGCGGTAATATGTCCCTTCGTTTTAACATCGTTGTATAACCCGTATGTCCAAAACAAAGTCGTTTTCCCGTTCAAGTAACCGGCTGCATAATCGGTCGTTTCCCCCGCTGCTTCCTTGTACGAAATCCAGTCCGCGATGAACGGCACATGCCCCTTATTCGACCCGATGAAAAACGTCGGAATTCGCATTTTCAGGTAGGTGTCGGCATACTCGCCTTGATCCGCTTCCAGTAACTTGTTCGGCATGATCATGAGCGCGTCGAAAGTCGAAGCGACCTGCTTGCGGTTTTTTAATTCAGCGAATGAAATTTCCTCCAGACGGACATTGTCTTCCCGGACTTCCGGTGCTTTCCCAATATAGGCAATGTGTAAAGATTCGCCCGTATACCGAGGGAAGTCGGGCTCTTTCGGTTGTCCGGTTCCACATCCGCCAAGCATCAGCGCCATCGTGACCGAACAAAAAACTCGTTTTTTCATAACGGCACTCCTTTTATATGAATGCGTGCAGATAGTCGTCAAAAATCCGTGTCATGACCTTCGGTGTATTGGCGATGTAGACGTTGATCTGTTCCTGATTTGACTGAAGCAGATCAAGATCCGTTTCGTCCGAAGGAACATCCGAAATCCCTTTAATGATGATGCACTCAACGTCGTTTTTCCGGCAGATATAAGCAATCGCCGCTGCTTCCGTATCGGCAATCGTGATATCGTTCGCCTGCAGTTCGAGATAATCGTTCCACATGACGACGGCACGGTCGGCTGTCCCGATTGTTCCGTTACCTTCCATGCCGTATTTCATCACATCGATTTCAACGATAAACGACGGTTTAAGCAACGGTTCAACTTCTTTGACCGTACAGTCATATTGAACGGCGCGGTCCGGAATGAGGACGTCGAGGATATCAAACCGTTCGTCGATGCCCGCACACGTCCCGATGACAAGCACTTTTTGAAGCGGAAAACGCGCCAGCATATACTGATTTGCACCGACTCCGTTCACTTTGCGGACACCGGTGCTGTAAAAGACGACCGGCGTCCCGTTGATCGTCCGGAAAAAGTATTCTCCGTACGGATACGCCATTCGTTCTGATTCTTGCACATCAAAATAGGTTAACGTCGCTTCAAATTCCCAAACGGTGGCGATACTAACGCCGATTTCAACCCGCTTTAAATCAGGAATCAATCCCATTTTTCTTCTTCGTCCATCCAGACGTTCCGTTTCAAATCGAGTGTCTGCCCTTCATCGTGAACGCCGAAGTAACACGGCAACTCCACAGTGGCGCCTCCGGCTTGCTCAAAGCAGCTACGGAACCATTCACCGATCATGCGCTGTTCCTCTTCAAACAGCGTTTCCTCCTGTTCTTCAGAAAAAGTATCAAACGCCTCTGACTGGTCGTCCGGTACGTCCATAAAGACAATTTCATCGAGCACCGATTTACTGCCGGCAAAGCCCGATTTTCCCTCTTCTTCAAATACTTCGTTGGCGTCTCGGTCCATCGAAAAGAGAGTAATCGATACCTCATGGCTCAACGGATCGATAAAGGCCGCAAAATCAAGCAGCTCGACATCCGCTGCAAAGTTCGCCTCTGCGATTGTCTTCAAATTTTTGACCAGCACGTCTGTGTGCTGCGCAAGATTCGTTTTGATTGAAGCTAAATACTCATCAACTGTAAACATATGTATAACCTCCATCATATTTTTGAATCATCCTGTATTTAGGATGATTTTTATTAATCCATACAAAAAATGGATGATATCTTCTTTATCATCCTGTCTTTTGCTTGATCAGGCAAGTCTTTTTTCGATACAACAAACAACCTCCACCCGTTTCAGGTGGAGGTTTGTCTGCTTAACGTTGTGTTGCTTTGTCATACGCCAAGTCTTGTCCGTTTGTCGCGATGACCTGTTTGTACCAGTCGAACGAATCTTTTTTCATCCGCTCCATTGAACCGTTGCCTTCATTGTCCCGGTCAACGTAAATCATGCCGTAGCGTTTTTTCATCTCACCCGTCGTAAACGACACGATGTCGATGATGCCCCATGGCGTGTAACCCATCAGTTCGACGCCGTCTTCCGTGACCGCTTCCGTCAAGGCTTCGATGTGCGTCTTCAGATAATCAATCCGGGCCGCGTCGTGAATCTTGCCGTCTTCAATCGTATCGACGGCACCGAAGCCGTTTTCGACGATGAAAAGCGGGAGCTGATACCGGTCATAAAGTCGGTTCAAGACATACCGGAGTCCGACCGGATCAATCGCCCAGCCCCAGTCGCTCGACTGGATGTACGGATTCTCGACCCCGTTCGCAAGACCGCCGTTGACGATGTTGCCCGTATTATTGACGGTCGCATCATGTTTGACGGTCGTTGACATGTAGTAGCTGAAGCCGATGTAGTCGACTGTTCCGTTTTTCAGAATCTCATCGTCGCCGTCGAGAATCGGAATCTGGTACCCTTCCCGTTCGAACTCTTTTAAGGCGTAGTTCGGATAATAGCCGCGGGCTTGGACGTCCGGGAAGAAGTAACGCTGACGCATCGATTTTTCCGCCAGCATGACGTCTTCCGGATGCGACGAGTACGGATAGATCGGCACATGGGAGATCATCGCCCCGATCTGGAAGTCCGGATTGATTGCTTTTCCTTTCGCGACAGCAAGAGCACTCGCGATCAGCTCGTGGTGACCGGTTTGATACATGACTTCCATCGCATTTTCACCCGGCTCGACTTTGACACCGGAGTTCGTCCAGAGGAACAAAGGATTTTCAACATCCATTTTGTTGTTGATTTCGTTGAATGTCATCCAGTACGTCACTTTGTCTTTGTAGCGTGTAAAGCAGACTTCAGCGAATTGCTCGAAGAACTCGGCGACTTTGCGGTTGCGGAAGCCACCGTACTCGCGCGCCAGGTGCAACGGCATCTCGAAGTGTGACAGCGTGATGATCGGTTCGATGCCGTGTTTCAGCAATTCGTCAAAGACATCATCATAAAACTGCAGCCCTGCTTCATTCGGTTCCGTTTCGTCGCCGTTCGGGAAAATCCGGCTCCAGCCGATTGACGTCCGGAGACATTTCAGACCCATCTCGGCAAACAAGGCGATGTCTTCTTTATAACGGTGATAAAAATCGATCGCTTCATGGTTCGGGTAAAACGTCCCGTCTTCGATCGTCTCGGTGATCCGGCGGGCCACCCCGTGTTCGCCTGCCGTCATGACGTCGACGACGCTTGGTCCTTTGCCGCCGGCGTTCCAGCCACCTTCAAATTGATGGGCAGCGAGTGCCCCGCCCCATAAAAAATCGTTTGGTAATGTCTTCATCTTCATTTCCTCCTCATGTTCTCTCTTATTTAACAATCGTTAAAATCGCTGTATTGGTTTCGACCGTTTCCTGTTTCCCGACGATCACTTCCGCATAACTCGACGCGTTCGTGACGATGACTGGTGTGATGGTCTGTAAGCCGTGCTGTTCGATGGCAGATGCGTCAAACGTCAATAACGTTTGTCCGGCATCGACACTCGCCCCGTCCTCGACATGTAACGTAAATGGAGTCCCATCTAGTCCAACTGTCTCCAAACCGACGTGAATCAACACTTCGACACCGCTCGTCGATCGCAGACCAATCGCGTGTTTCGTCGGTGCAATCATGACGACCGTACCGCTGAACGGTGCAACGACCGTGTTGCCGGTTGGACGAATCGCGACACCTTGCCCCATTGCACCGGAGGCAAAGACCTCGTCCGGTACGTCGGACAGTGGCACGACTTGTCCGGCCAGTGGTGCTTGAATCGTTTCTTCATTCGTCAACGTTGCACTGACTTCTTGTGCCGGAACCGGTGCTGCCGGCGTCGTCACCGGGACGACTTTCTCTTCGCCAAAACCGAGAATTTGAATCAAGACGATCGGTAAAATCAAGGCAATCGCCGTTCCGATCAATAATCCGACGATCGAAGACGGATAGTCGGAACTGATACCGTTGACGAGCGTCAATGGTCCCGGCAGACCGGCGTAAGCGAAGTAATACGGTTTGAAGAAACTCGCGACGACGGCTCCGACCGCGCCCGAGATACAGCCGTAGATGAACGGTTTCTTAAAGCGTAACGTCACGCCGTAGATGGCCGGTTCCGTAATCCCGAAAATCCCGGTCAGACCGGCTGAGATACCAACCTTCTTCGTTTCCTTGTTGCGCGTTTTTAAAATGACACCGATGACGGCACCGACTTGAGCGATGACGGCAATCGTCTGATAGGCCTGGAACGAATCCCGCCCGTATTGTTCGAAGTTCGCCAGGACCATCGGCGTGACACCCCAGTGAACGCCGAAGATGACGATGATCTGCCAAAAACCGCCGATGATCAGTCCGGCCAGCGCCGGTGCATTTTCGGCCAAATAATTGTATCCGTTTGCAATTCCTTCCGCTCCGAGTGTCGTGATCGGACCGATGACGAGAATCGTCAGCGGCACCATGATGACCATACAGAAGAACGGAACGAATAATGGTTTGATGACGTCATTGATTGTCCGGTTCAGGAATTTTTCAAGATAAGACAGCAACCAGACGAGGAACAACGGTGGTAAGACCGAAGACGTGTAAGTCGTTCCCGATAAGGCGATGCCGATGAACGAAATCGATTCACCGGACGTGATCCGTCCGGCCATCTCGGCCCATGTCGGACTGACGAGTGCCGCACTACAGGCGACGGCAATGAACTGATTGACTTTAAAGTGATTCGCTGCCGTAATCGCAATGAAAATCGGCAGGAACGTAAATGGTGCCCAAGAGATAAAGCTGAACACTTCATATGTTCCCGTCGTAGCAAAGTCCTTAAACACAAGCGAAATTAAGATAAGTGCCCCTTGCAGGATACCGGCCGCTGCCAAGATATAGACGAACGGTGCAAATACAGCCGACATCGTCGCGATGATCCGGTTTAAAACTGTTCCTTTCGGCGCTTCGGTTCCCTGATCCGAATTCCCGTCTTCTTCTAATGAGACAAGTGGTCGAAATGCTTCATAGACTTCCCCGACATGCTGCCCGATGACGACCTGGAACTGACCGCCTGATTCGACGACCGTGATGACGCCCGGTAAGGCAGCGACTTGATCTTTCGCTTTCGCATCCGACCGTTTCAACACTAGACGTAACCGGGTCGCACACCGCGCGACACTGATGATATTGTCCTCGCCGCCAACCGCTTCCAAAATCGAATGCGCCAGTTGCTGATAATCCCGCACTTTACTCATCCCTGAACCCCCTTTATTCTGTTGACCCCAAATCGTACATCCTTATTATAATTGTACATGTACAATTTATCAATCCATATTTAATTTAATTATTCGTATTATTTAGTTCAAATCAGTCGTATGCTATAGTAAAAAAGTAGAACAATTACTGGAAAATGAGGGTGAACCATGCTGAAATACCAACAGACGGCGACGGAAATCGAAGCCTATATCGAGCAACACGCGTTACAGCAAGGAGATAAATTACCGGTTCTCGATCAATTGATCCGTCAATTCGAGGTTAGCAAGACGACGATGACGAAAGCACTGGAATTATTGGAGCGAAAAGGGACCATCTTTCAAGTCCGCGGCAGCGGGATTTTTGTCCGCAAGACGAATCGGAAAGGCTATATCGAGCTGTTTTCGACGCAAGGGTTTAAACAGAATCTCGTCGAGCACGACATCCGGTCGAACGTCCTGTCGTTTGAGCTGATCCCGTGTCCGGAAGCGATTGCTGAAAATCTCGGCTGCACGACCGGTGAGATGGTTTATTTCATTAAACGAATCCGCTACATCGACGGGCATATCATGTGTCTTGAGGAATCCTATTACCGTCAAGCAATTGTGCCTTACTTAAATCGGGAAATCGTTGAACAATCGATTTTTGAGTACCTCGAGACGGCCCTCGGACTGAACATCGGGTTCTCGGACATGTATATGCATGTCGGTAAGTTACCTGACTCGATTGCAAAACACTTGGAGCTTAAAGCCGGTGATCCGGCATTGACGGTTGAGACGATCTTCCACCTGACGAACGGTCGGCCGTTCGACTATTCCGTCATCACCTATCATTACGAGCACTCGCAATTCGTCGTTCAGGCGAACGGCCTGTATTTATGAGGGGGATGGTCGTATGAATGAAGAAGTGCTGTTTTATTACGCGCTTTTCGCAGGCGGGATCGTCTGTATAATTTTAAGTATCTTGTTATACTTCTGGCTCCGTGAGGATACCGGAATCGAATTTTCCACGTTCGTCCGACTCGTTTTCATGTGTTTACTCGGTATCGGACTCATCTGGTATACGGCTCCAAGTCTGAAATACGTCTTCTATCATGACTATGCGACAATCAAAGGAACCTGTACGGTCGAATACGATGATCAATCCTCACCGCGGACGATGGACCTTTATTACGATAAAACAGATGACTATTTCAGTTTCTTTGACCGGGCCGACCTCGGTGCGTACGGACCGGACGTCCCGTATACGTGTCACGTGACCACCACAAAAGATCATGCATTCGAGATTTCTTACCGGCTCTATGATGTTAAGACGAACCGGTTACTCTATTCGTCTGAATGACCGGATTGAAAAGGACGTGTCTGAATGAATCCTGAAATCATCTCTTATTTTTTCATTTTCTTATTGGGTGTCGCGTTTGTATTACCGGCCTGTTACCTTTTGGTCCTTCATTTTGACAACAAACAGTACCCCTTCTTTAAGAAACTCAAATGGACGGGTGTCCTGTTGCTCGGATTGCTGTGTCTGTGGATCACGGTGCCGAGTTTCACCGAGATGGTATTTCGTGATTATCGGATACTAGAAGGTGCCTGTATTCTAGAACCATCTGAATCGAAAAGAACATCCATTGACATCACGTTAACGGAAACCAATGACATGTTTTCTTTCCGTGACGCACCCGATCTTGATGCTTACGGCGAGAAGGTTCCGTATTATTGCCGGGTAAAGACGACCCGGAATCAGGCGTTCGAAATTGATTACCGGGTCTATGACAAAGATACGAAAAAGTTACTCTATGCGAATTGAACAGACAAAACAAGCGGAGTCCCTGTGAATAGGAACTCCGCTTGTTTTACTGTTCGATGCCGGCACGTTCAGCCGATTCAAGAAACAGTTCATCATCAAATGTCGTCAGTTCAATCATTCGACCGTCTTTTTCGTACCAGGCGGCCAGGCCTTCCCGGTCGACCCATTTCCAGCCGGCTTGCCGGATCCGCATTTTGTATAAGACGCCGGGTCCTTCGACTTCCGACACGAGATGCGTCTTGACTAATAACCCCTCCGGCTTTTCCTCGACCGTCCCCGTCCGTGGAATCGGAAAACCGTTCACTTGTGACGATTCAAACAGATAATACCAAGTCGTTCCGCTGATGATCACCACACCTAACAAACCTGCCAGCCACTTTCCCATGCGTCGCGTATTCATGTCATCTCGCCCCTCTTGATTCATCTATGTATCCATTTGATTTTACCAATCATTTCCTTACGTTCACCTCCTGCTTAGGGCGGATTCTTGACGGATAAATAGAATGAAAACGAATGAAAAATAAATCATTTTCATAAAAATTTATGAAAAAATTTAATATTTTTTCATTTATCTTGACGACAAGACGTCTTCCTTACAGTCACAACGGTTTGACAACTCCCGGCACAGAGCCGTTTTCAGTCATTCCCAAGTCGTTAAGTGGCTTAGCGACTTGACTTCATTTCCTACTATGTTACGATACGAACTTATTAAAGGGAGTGAACAGAACTTATGAAATTCAGAAAAGAAAAAGTCAATGTCGTCGACATGAAGCAAACCAAAAAAAGTGTCTACGCGACCGGAATTGGGAATGCGATGGAATGGTTCGATTTTGGTCTTTATTCCTATCTCGCAATCATCATCAGTCAAAACTTCTTTAGCGCTGTTGAAAATGATGAACT
>Ga0308165_1001764_pt1 | contig 28631 bp, 26 predicted proteins | sample PhyWR2_FD_201032 | JGI IMG/M metagenome (GOLD analysis project Ga0308165, IMG submission 201032) | Phyllosphere microbial communities from UC Gill Tract Community Farm, Albany, California, United States - DLSLW.R2 | ecosystem: Host-associated > Plants > Phyllosphere > Unclassified | place: USA... | reverse complement strand
CATGAAAATGATTCACATCGGCAAGGCCGTTTGGATAGACGCGCGCCAAAAGCGGCACAACATCAGATATTTCAGAAATATCTTTCCATGTGAGCTTGATGCCCGCAGCCGCCGCCATGGCGATTAGATGGATAGTGTGATTGGTCGATCCGCCGGTGGCGTTCAACCCGATAATGCCATTGACGAAAGACCGCTCGTCAAGCATTTCGCCAACCGGCGTATATTCATTGCCACAAGCTGTAATTGCCAGCGCGCGTTTTGCCGCTTCGCGGGTGAGGGCATCGCGCAAGGGTGTGCCGGGATTGATGAAGGACGAGCCGGGCAGGTGTAGCCCCATGATCTCCATCAGCATCTGATTGGAGTTGGCAGTGCCATAGAATGTGCAGGTGCCGGGGCCGTGATAGGATTTTGATTCCGATTCCAGCAATTCGGCACGACCAACCTTGCCTTCTGCATAAAGTTGGCGGGTCTTTGCCTTTTCATCATTCGGTAGACCGCTTGTCATTGGACCTGCCGGAATGAAAACCGCTGGCAGATGACCGAAAGTCAGCGCACCGATGATCAAGCCCGGTACGATCTTGTCGCAAACGCCAAGATAAACGGCAGCATCGAACATATCGTGCGACAGGCCGACAGCGGCTGCCATGGCAATCACTTCACGTGAGAAAAGCGAGAGTTCCATGCCGGCAAAACCCTGCGTAACACCATCGCACATGGCGGGCACGCCACCTGCAACCTGCGCAACGCCGCCAGCTTCGCGCGCGGCTGCGCGGATTAATTCCGGATAGGTTTCAAACGGCTGATGCGCCGAGAGCATGTCGTTATAAGCGGTGATAATGCCAAGATTCGGCACGACATCGGCGGTCAGAGCGGCTTTGTCATTGGGGCCACAGGCTGCAAAGCCGTGCGCGAGATTGGCGCAGCCTAGCACCGAGCGGTGCGGCTTGCGAGAGGCCGCCTCACGCACGCGTCCAAGATAGGCTTCGCGGGTGGGTTTTGAGCGTTCAACGATACGCTCAGTGATGGCCTTGATGCGGGTATGCGCAGTTTGCGTCGTCATGGGTATCACCTGTGAAATAATTTCAGGCTTGCCTGTGGCTCAGTTTAACGCCGACAGTCCCAAACGCAAACTGCGTCTTTATTGAGACTGTTAGCTCGTCCAGTAGAGTTGAATCGGCTTGCGCGCGTGACGGAATACGGCGCGAACCGGCATTTCCTTTTCGTCGTCGCTGGACAGTGCTTTCTCAAGCGTCGCCTGTTTAGCGGCACCTTCGATATGCAGAACCAGCATGTCTGCTTCCACCAGCAGCGGCAAAGTCAATGTCAGGCGCTTTTCGCCAGCGCCTTCTGCATGAATTGGAAGAACCACAGCTTTGGTCTTTGGATCAATTGCCTGATCGAGCCTGTCAGCATTAGGGAAGAACGAAGCCGTGTGGCCATCATTACCCATGCCAAGCACAACGACATCAAACGGACGATGCAGCGCGTCAATGCGATTTGCTGCGGCAAGCGCCGCAGTTTCAGCCGTTGCTGCCGGATTATAAAGGCCGACAAATTTCGCAACACCTGCATGGTCGCGCAGAAGATGATCGCGCACCAACTTCTCGTTCGAACGCTCATTGGTCGGAGCTACGAAGCGTTCATCGACAAGTGTGATGGTCACAAGTGTCCAGTCGATCATCTTGCGCGACAGAATATCGAATAGCTTGAGCGGCGTTGTGCCGCCGGAAACAGCGATTGTCGCGTGTCCCCGCTCAGCGATAGCGCTCGAGAGCTTATCCGCAATTGCTTCAGAGAGCGACTGCGCTAGTTCTGTCCCGCTGGTAAAATCGTGCCGTTCGATGCTCATGCCGTACCTTTCAAGTCCATACGTCCAGAACGGGCGCAATCTCATTGGATATTCGCGCTCGTTCTTTCTTTTTTGGCACAAAGACTGATCCGGAAATGTCTGTCAACGTCTCCGGTCTCAGCATTTTCAGCTTTCGTGCCAGGTCCGACCGTCACGCTCGATAAGAGCGATTGACGAGGATGGACCCCAAGTGCCTGACGTATAGCCCTGAACCTGCTGGTTGTTGACATCCCAACCCTTCAGAATTGGATCAACCCAGCGCCATGCTGCTTCCACTTCATCACGACGCATGAACAGCGTCTGATTGCCGCGCACAACGTCCATGATCAGGCGTTCATAGGCATCCGGGTTACGTTCATTGAACGACTCGGCGAAGCTCATGTCGAGTGGAACGTGACGCAGGCGCATGCCGCCCGGACCCGGATCCTTGATCATCAGCCACTGTTTCACACCTTCATCAGGCTGCAAACGGATGACGAGCTGGTTGGCCACGACCTTACCGGCATTGTCACCGAAGATCGAATGCGGGATTGGCTTGAAGGTGACGACGATTTCCGAAACGCGCGAAGCAAGACGCTTGCCTGTGCGCATGTAGAACGGAACGCCAGCCCAGCGCCAGTTGTCGATTTCGGCCTTCAGAGCAACAAAGGTTTCCGTGTTGCTGTCATCACTACCGAGATCGTCGAGATACCCCTTAACTGGGCCACCTGCCGATGCACCGGCGCGATACTGACCGCGAACCGTCACGTCTTCGACATTGGCAGTGGTGATTGGCTTCAACGAGCGAAGCACCTTGACCTTTTCGTCATGGACGGCATCGGCTTCGAGCGACGATGGTGGTTCCATCGCGACGAGGCAGAGAAGCTGGAGAATATGGTTCTGTACCATATCGCGCAGTGCACCAGCGGTGTTGTAGTATCCGGCACGACCTTCGAGACCAACTTCTTCCGCAACCGTGATCTGCACATGGTCGATATGGGCAGAATTCCACAGTGGCTCATAAAGCGCATTGGCAAAGCGCAGAGCCATAAGGTTCTGAACGGTTTCTTTGCCGAGATAATGGTCGATACGGAAAATCTGATCTTCGCGGAAAACGCTGCCGATTGTGTCGTTGAGTACATTGGCGGATTCGAGATCGCGGCCAATAGGCTTTTCAACAATGATGCGCGTGTCGCGGGTGATCAGGCCGTGTGATTTCAAACGGCTGGCAATGTCGCCAAACAGTGTGGGGCTAACGGCCAGATAGAAAGCGCGAATCTTTTCAGGTTTTTTGCCAATCGTTTCTTTCAGAGCGGCCCAGCCGTCTTCTGATTTTGCATCGACGGCAACATAGGAAAGGCGAGCGATGAACTTATCGACTTCCTTGGCGTCGATTTCGGCAGGCTTGACGTGTTCGTTGATCGCATCGCGCGCGAACTTGCGATACTCCTCATCGGTCATCGCACTGCGCGATGCACCAATGATGCGCGTTGGCTCACTGAGCTGACCCGCACGCTGACGCTGATACAGCGCAGGAATCAGTTTGCGTTCGGCAAGATCGCCGGAGCCACCAAAAACGATGCAATCGAAGGGCTCTACCGGTATTATCTGGCTGGTCATATATTGCTCTCTTCCAATTCTGACGCAAATCACCTTGCTCTTAGCAGATTGCGATTTTCGTGCATCCTTTGTCTATAATCTAATCGATTTAAATTCAACACTCCAATGTAACATTCTCGCGAATGTTGCCAATTACAGCTGTCTTTGCCGTTTAGTTAACTGCATATGCACAGATGGCATGTTCAACATAGAGCCATATTTATGCCAGAACACATCTGTGCAGAACAAAGTTTACTGATTTGACGGGCGGATCATATCGCGCATCCGCAAAAGGAGAATGACATGAAGAGGCTGCAAGATAAGGTTGCGATTATCACGGGTGCAGGATCGGGTTTCGGTTCTGCCATAGCGCGCCGTTTTGCAGCCGAAGGCGCAAAAGTCGTGCTGGCTGATGTCAATGTAAAGCGTCTTGAGGATGAGGTAGCCGATATTGGCGAGAATGCATTGTCTGTTCAGGCAGATGTGTCGCGCAAAGACGATGTGGAACGGTTGGCACGTGCAGCTTTCGACAAGTTCGGTCGCATTGATATTATGATCAATAATGCTGGCTTCACGCACCGCAATATGCCGCTGACTGATGTGGATGAGCATAATTTTGATCTCATCAACGCGGTCAATATGAAGGCGATTTATTATTCCACACTGCTGGTTGCGCCGATTATGGAGCATCAGGGCGGCGGCGTGATTATCAATACGGCATCAGCTATGGCAAACCGTCCGCGCAAGGGGCTTACATGGTTTGCGGCCTCGAAAGGCTGGGTTGTGAGTGCGACCAAGGCTATGGCTCTGGAATTGGCTGATAAGAATATCCGCGTCAATTGCATCTGCCCCGCAGAAAGCGATAGCGAGGCGTTAGGGATGTTCTTGGCAGAAGATACCCCGCAGGCACGCAAAAACCTGAAAGCCACCATTCCTCTTGGCCGTTTCTCCAAGCCGGAAGATGTGGCAGAAGCCGCACTTTTCTTGGCGTCCGATGCGTCTTCAATGGTGACGGGAACCGCGCTCAGTGTTGATGGCGGTTACTCGATCTAGAGCATTTCTGGTTCTTATCGAATCGTTGGAAATGCTCTATTTATTTGGACTTCCGCGCATCTTGTTCTGATCGTAGCGGGGGTAGAAATCAGTCCAGTGGACTAATTTCTCCGCGAAGGCGCTTCGCACTTTTCGGGATGCGTTTTAATAACCAGCTTCGCTCAGGAAGTCATTGAATATGGCTTCCAATTTTTCGTGGCGTGCCGCCGCCATCTGGCTTCCGGTTTCAGTTTTGAAGCCGGAGGCAAGTTTGAAAAGCTTGGTGCGGAAGTGATCCAGCGCATAGCTTTTATCATCCAGTGGGCGGTGTTCGGCCATCGGATCGGTGCTATCGTAAAGTGCGCTGCCCATGCGCCCTGCAATGTAAAAGCAGCGCGCGGCACCAATCACCCCAATCGCATCCAGCCGGTCCGCATCCTGCAATATCTTTGCCTCAGGCGTGCGTGTTTCGATATTGGCCGAAAAGCTGTGTGCCTCGATCACATGGGCGGTGGCGGCAATACGTTCTTCATTCCATCCAAGCTCGCGTAGGAGATTGGACGCTTTTTCTGCGGCCAGTCCTGATGCGCGATGACGATCCGGCGAATTCTTTTCTACGCTGACGCAATCATGGAGCAGGGCGGCGGCGAAGAGTATTTCCGCGTCGCCGCCTTCCGCTTTTTGAATTGCAGCCGCATTTTTCCACACACGCGCAATGTGGGACAGATCATGCGAGCCGTCGGCTTTTGCCTCCAGCGCATGCGGCAGAAGCTGTTCTGCCAGTGCATCGAAGGGCGCGAATGGTTGGAATGTCATGTCAGGCTTTCAAAAAGGACTCAATTGATGGGTGTACCTATTCCCGCCATACGTCAGTTCTGTGAAGCCCTGCGCAAAACCATCCAATTATAAAGCGCGCCCATCGCCATCAATATGCATGTTCCGATGAAGACGGCTGGCATTCCAATGCGTCCGCCGACAAAGCCGCCAGCGACAGGGCCAGCAACCTGACCGACATATTGCGCCGAAACAGAAAGCCCAAGCACGCTACCCGCAACGCGATCAGGGACATTGTGCCGGATGACGCTGCTGATGCAGGGAAGCAGACCGCCGAGTGCCAAGCCCATCAGAAAGCGCAGACCGATGAGTTGCCATGCTTCGGTTACGAAAGCTTGCGGTATCAACAGCAGAGCAGCAATTGCCAAAGCGCCAGTGATAACGCGGGTATGGCCGATGCGATCTGCCAGACGGCCAAGACGCGAGGCAGACAAGATGCTGCCGAGTGCCGCCGCAGCCATCACCACACCTGAAATCAGTGTAACTTTGGCTTGGTCATCCATCAGCTGCATCACATAGACAGTTATGATCGGCTCAATCGACATATTGGCGAACATTAGCAACATGCCGGTTGCCAGCATTGCAATGACCGGTCTGCGGTCTGGAATTGCTAACCAGATCGATTGTTTCTTCTGTTCTTTGTTGCGTTTGGGCGGTTTACGATCTTCGCGGATCAGAAATGTTGTCGCAAGAAAAGTCAGAAAGATCACACTGCCAGCCAACCAGAAGGTTGCACGGATGCCGATCAACGGAGGCAACGCGCCACCGAGCAACGGACCAGCCAGATTGCCGCCCATAATGCCCGCAGACAAGGCACCCAGCGCCCAGCCGGTTTTGTTTTTTGGCGTCTGGGTTGCAACCAAAATCATCGAACCCGATGAATAGCCGCCCGCGATGCCAACGAATAAGCGCAGCGCTACCAGCTGCCAGATGTCAGTCACCATCCCCATCAGCGACATGGCAATCGCCATGCCAAGGCTGGCGCGGATCAGCATCAGCTTGCGGCCATAGAGGTCGCCAAGCTTACCCCAGAATGGAGCCACAATAGCGGCCGCGAGAAAGGTTGCGCCATAAGCGATACCAGACCATTGCACGATAGCAGCTTCGTCAGCGACGCCCAGCTGCGCCACATAAAGGGGCAGGAACGGCAGCAGTAGCGACATCGCAACAAGTGTGGTGAACGAACCGACGAGGCAGATAAGCAGGTTCTGCTTCCAATAGCGTTCATGGGTTTCATCTGCTGCGGTCGCGCTTTGCGCATCCGCGTTGAATGTGGCCTTGCCGCCGCTTGTGGCGTGCTGGGTGCTCATGCTGTGTTCCGTTAGTTTTATGTATGATTGCATTGTATTCCGTTTTGGGATACCAAAACGGAATACACACATGCGCCTGTCGCCACCGCTTGTCAATTGGCAGCTTGCTAGAATTATTGAGGGTACAATGTCACAGATGCGTCAAGTCGAAGAGCAGCTTCGCGATATGATCCTTGGGCTTGAATTGGGGCCGGGTGAGCGATTGACTGAACGTGCGATTGAAGCGCAGTTCAATGCATCACGCACGCCGATCCGCGCTGCACTTTTGCGTCTTGAAGCCGAAGGTCTTGTGGGGCGAGAAGGGCGCGGGTGGACCGTGTCACCGATCAATCTGGCGGAGATTGAACAGATTGGCGTTTATCGCGAGGCGTTGGAGATTGCTGCCCTCAATGTCACCTGCGCGATGGAAGATCGTAGTGGCGTGGAGGCAATTGCTGAGATGCTTAACAGTTGTGATGCGACGAGCACACGCGAGGAATGGCATCGTGTGGGTATGGATTTTCATATCGAACTCGCACGACTTTCAGGCAATGAGTTTTTGAGCCGTGGTGTTCGCGATGCCATGCAACGGCTGTCGCGGGCTCGCTGGCTTGAAGTGCGCGATGCGGATGCGCTTGCGCGGGCATGGCAGCAGCATCACGCAATTCTGGATGCGGTAAGAGAGAGCGATGCGTCAAAAGCGAAAGCTTTGATGACATCGCATCTGGGAGGCAGCCGGTCACGCCTGATTGACAATCTGCGCGAAGACCGGCGCGGTTTGAAAGCGCGTGGCTTTGCGGTGGTTAGTGGTTAAAGCATTTCCAGCAAAAGTGCGAAGCGCCTCCGCAGGAAAATCAGTTCGCCGGACTGATTTTTTTCCTGCTGCGATGCGTAGGATAATGCGTAAAAACAAACCACTTTCACCATTCGGGCATCTTGTGTCCGGTACGGTCAAAACGGGATGGCCGTCCTTCTTTAATACCCACATCGCGCAACAAATATTCGGGTGAATTTTCGCTGATGACGTAATGGGTTCGTTTCGCCTTAAACAAGCGTGCAATCCACGCACGCAGACTAAAAGGCGATATTTTTTCAGGGCAAGCGGAAACAATCGCTGATGAGTTGATCTCAACTTCACGCATGGTCGTTCTCTATTTTTCTAAGTTTAAAGCCGAGTGGGAAGTTCGGCTGTCGATTAAATTCTGCCTATGCTTATGACTGAATAACGCGTTGTTTTCCAATTGAACGTCGATTATGATACATAAGGAGAACTTATGCACTATGTCGAAAACTCTGCCGCCGCTCTCAGCCATTCGCGTTTTTGAATCCGCCTCCCGCCACGCAAGTTTCACGCGTGCAGCGGAAGAGCTGGGAATGACGCAAGCTGCCGTCAGCTATCAGATCAAGCTGCTGGAAGAACGTGTTGGCGCGCCGCTTTTTTTGCGCAAGCCGCGACAGGTGGAGTTGACCGAACTGGGCAAGCGCCTGGCACCTCAGATCAATGAAGCCTTTGAAACAATGCGCACGGCATTTGCATCGGCGCGTGAAGATACGCAGGGCGTGTTGACGATCAGCGCTGTGGTGACGTTTGCAGCCAACTGGCTGGTGCAACGGTTGGGGTCGTTTCAGATGCAGCATCCGTCACTGGCTGTCAGGCTTGATACATCCAACGATATGATCGATTTTTCGACTTCGAATATCGACATGGCCATTCGCAGTGGCAGAGGCGACTGGCCGGAACTCGACGCGCATCAGCTCATCAAAGCGCAGTTTTCGCCAATGCTTAGTCCTAAGCTCATAGAGTCGGTTGGAGGTATTAAAGAACCTGCAGATTTGTTGCGCCTTCGTGCCGTTGATCCCACCGACCCATGGTGGAAAATCTGGTATAAAGCAGCTGGAATTGAAGATCCAAAAATACAGGGCAATGCATTTAGCCGTTATGGTGCGCAGCATCTTGAAGGCCGTGCAGCCGCTGCCGGGCAGGGCGTCGGTATCCTGACGCCTGCTTTTCACGAAGCAGAACTTGCATCAGGCCAACTGATACAGCCTTTTGATCTTCTTTGCGATGATGGACAGGCTTACTGGTTGGTTTATCCAAAAGCACGAAAGAATATGCCCAAAATCCGTGCATTTCGCGAATGGATTTTGGGCGAATTATCGAAAAAGAATTAGCCCATCAGATAGCGGAAAAAGCCCGCTGAGCAGATACCGATGATGACGGTTGGCAGCATCGAAAAACGCGTTGCAGCAAGAATGGTGATCGCAAGCGCTGCGAGATCAGCCGGTTTGTCTGATACGAAATCAGGCGCAATAACCGAAATTAGTACACAGCCGGGTGCTGCTTCCATTACGGCTGTTGCGCGCTTGCTGAGTGTGCGATTGCGCAAAAGAATATATCCGCCGATGCGCGTGAGATAGGTGACGCCTGCCATCAGAACGATGGCTGCAACTGCTAATGGATCAATCATTGTCGTCACCTGCAAGAACATAAGCTGCAATCAAGCCGGAAATCGCACCGGCTGCGACATACCACGCGCCGGGGATGGTGAGGTAAGTGACGGCTGCAACAACAAGGCTGACCAGCCAAGGGCGTGCAGCGGTAACACCTTTCCACATGCCTGTAAGTAGCACGAGGAAGACAGCCGGGAAGGCCATGTCAAATCCATAAGGGCGCAGATCGCCCATCATTGGGCCAAAGGCAGCGCCCAGCGTAGTGAAAAATACCCATGCGACGTAAAACGGTAGCGCAACACCGGCATAGAATTTCAGACTCAGCGCAGGATTGATACCTTTGGCTTTACGACGTCTGGCATCAGTAACCCCGATAGCCCAGCTTTCATCACACATCAGAAACAGTGTTGCGAAAGCTTTGCGCTTCGGCAGATGGCGGATGAAGGGAGCAAGTGCTGCGCCCATCAGCAGATGGCGACTGTTGACCAGAAATGTAATCGCGGCGATTAACAGAATATGCGGAGGAGACGTCCAGAGCTGGATGGCTGCAAATTCAGAGCCGCCTGCAAAGTTGAGGCCCGTCATCAATGGGACTTCGACAATGCTCAGCCCTTTTTGCGTCGCAAGCGCACCCAGAACCACTGCATAGGGGATGATGCCGAGCAGAACTGGAAAGCCCGCAACGGCACCCCGGCGAAACTCCGAGTTGCGTGCGGTTTTGCTTTTCTGCGGTGCGTAGTCTTGCGAAATATCCATATAAATTCCGTTGGCGGGCCTTAAGGCTGCCCCTCATGCATTGCGTGATCTGCTTGATCAATGGGCAATGTAGCCAATGTCTCGCGCAATCGGGTTGCAAAGATCGCTCTCATGCATCAATATTTGGCACAGAATGCCAATATTATTTGCAGAAATGGAATTGAGAGCCAATGAAGCTGGATGACATCGACCGACGGATTCTTCGCGTGCTTCAGCGCAATGGTCGAATTGCGAACAATGATCTGGCGCGTGAGGTGGGGCTGTCGCCGTCGCCGTGTTTGCGCCGCGTCCGGCTTTTAGAAGAGGCGGGGGTGATTGATCGCTATGTTGCGGTGCTTAATCCGGCCAAGATCGGTAAGGGCCTGACGTTCTTTGTGCGTATTCGTCTCGACCAGCAGGATGAAGAAACGCTGCAAACATTTGCTAAGGCGATCCTCAAACTGCCACAGGTGGTTGAGTGCTATTTCATGCTCGGTGATTTTGATGCGATGATCCGCGTTGTGGCTGCGGATATTGAGGATTATCGCCGGTTTCAGTCAGAGCATCTTAGCCGAATTAAGGGCGTGCAGAGCTTGAAAACAGACGTTCCGAGCCAGACGGTTAAGCAGGTTTCCGAAATACCCGTATGAATCAAACGGCCCGGAATGACCGGGCCGTTTTAGTTCATTATGCTGCGAGCGTCGCGCTGTCGATGACGAAGCGGTACTTCACATCGCTCTTCTGCATACGTTCATATGCATTTTCGATGTTCTGGATCGCGATCATTTCGATATCGGAAACGATGCCTTTTTCTGCGCAGAAATCGAGCATTTCCTGCGTTTCGGCAATGCCACCGATAAGCGAACCGGCAATCGAACGGCGCTTGAAGATCAGCGCAGCGACGCTTGGCGATGGATGCGCATGTTCAGGCACACCAACCAGTGTCAGGGTGCCGTCACGCTTCAAAAGCTGTGTGAAGGCATCGAGATTGTGGCTGGCTGCGACAGTGTTGAGAATGAAGTCAAAGCTATTGGCATGTGCTTTCATCTCTTCTTCGTTGCGCGATACAATCACTTCGTCCGCACCGAGCGCTTTTGCGTCTTCACGCTTGCTTTCGGATGTGGTGAAAGCGACCGTGTGAGCGCCGAGCGCATGGGCAAGCTTTATGCCCATATGTCCGAGGCCACCGATGCCGACGATACCGACCTTCATGCCCGGACCAACGCGCCAGTGACGCAGTGGTGACCATGTGGTGATGCCTGCGCAGAGTAGCGGTGCAACCGCTGCAAGCTGTTCTTTCGGATGGCTGATCTTGAGAACGAACTTGTCCTTCACAACGATCTGCTGCGAATAGCCGCCGAGTGTGTGGCCCGGTGCGTCGGGTGTCGGCGAATTATAGGTGCCCGTGAAGCCGTGTTCGCAATATTGTTCCAGTCCGTCATCGCAGGCATAGCAATGCTGACAGCTATCGACCATGCAGCCAACGCCGACTGTATCGCCAACTTTAAATTTGCTGACATTTGCGCCAACAGCTGTCACATGGCCGACGATTTCGTGGCCGGGAACGCAAGGATAGACCGTGCCGCCCCATTCCGAGCGCACCTGATGGAGATCGGAATGGCAAACGCCGCAATAAGCGATTGCGATCTGCACATCGTCTGCACCCGGCGCGCGGCGGGTAATGTCGATCGGTTCAAGTGGCTTGTCACCGGCATAAGCACCATAGGCTTTAACGACCATGAGGTTGCTCCTTGTTGTGGTTGGGGATGAGCGCACATTGATGCGCGTCACTCAATCTGAAATCTCGTTTAGTGCCGCTCGATGTTCGGACGAGGAATATGATCAAACCTTTGAGACAGGTTCATGAAGGGTAGCACCCATCGTCCTATAAAAATTGCCGAGTCGGCAGGAGAGCTAAGATGGAGCGAAACCGGAAAAAGGAAAGAGGGAGTTTGAAGTTACTGGTCACAAATGCGTGCGCCGAGTGCTTCGATTTCCGTATCTGAAAAGACCTCTATGCCATTGCTGCGCAGAAGTGTGGCCGTAACACCTGCGCCTGAATGTTTTTGTCCGGCAAAATTGCCATCATAGATCAGGCGACTGCCGCAAGATGGGCTGCCATCAATCAGCAGCGCAAAGCGGCAGTCATTTGCGCGCGCAACGGCTAGAGCCGCACGAGCGCCAGCCACGAATTGTGCGGTAACGTCGCTGCCGTTTTCCTCAACTACCCGGCCTTCGCCAGCAAGCACCGCTGCGCCATTGCTGCCGTCGGCAATTTCTGCCGATGGGCGCGGCACGCTGAACCCGGCCATGAGTTCCGGACAAACGCTGACCAGCCGACCTTCAGAACGCCATTGATCAATCAGCGGATGATTGAGCGGCTTCGCCGATCCGTTGTAACGGACCGGATGTCCTGCGAGGCAGGCGCTGATCAATATTTTGCCGCTCATAGCGAGGACTTTCGTTCAGGGATGCGGATTGGGGAAACCGTGCCGCTCGGAAAGCACTGCCATGATCGCATCTTTGTCGGAGACGAATGCATTGCCTTCATATTCGCCCGTCTGATGGACCGAATGCTCGTCTTTCGTCAATATCAGCAAAGGCAAAGATTGGTTTTCTTCACCTACAAGCGCGATCACGTCATGCCGAGGTCTTGGCCAGGTGATGCGCTTGATGTCGAGGTTTTTGCCGAGTTGCGGAAAGGAAGCGAGCACGCCTTCCATCAATGCACAATGTTCGCAGTAAAATGTTTGGCCCGGATAAGCTGGATCTTCAAAGCCGGGAGTCAGAAGGAAAAGTGTGTCGCGGTTCATGTGCTTGATCTCGCATTGTTCGGGGAAATTACTTTTATGGCCATGCCTTTTAGGGTCGCAATAAGTATTTCATATGTCTAAGTTGCAATGTGCCTTATTCATTTGAAAGTTCAATCAAGACCAAGCGAGTTTAGATGCAGCACACCTCCGCCAGTCACGCCAACAGAGATTGGTTGAAGCAGCTTCTGGCATTCAAACCTGCAAAATGGGTGTGGGGACGATCAATACGTGCTGGAATTGGCGTTGGTTTACCGCTGGCAATAGGCATCGCGACAGGACATGTAGCTGAATCGCTGTTTGTTTCTATGGGATCTTTGACACAGGCGCCCGGTGAACGCGATGAGGCTTATCAGTTCACATTTCTGAAGATTTTTATTTCAGCGATTTGCGGCTCTCTCGGTTTGTTACTTGGGTATCTGGGCTTTCTGCCATGGATTGCCATTATCGGCATTATGATGGTTCTCGCATTTTTCTCGACCATCATCAGCTTTCATAGCAGCGTGCTGTCTTCAGGCTGCATGATGATTTTGATGTTCGGGACAATTGCTTTGTGCAATCCGGATATCAAATCGTTTATTCCGCTGGCAGGTTTCTTTATTCTCGGTTCGGCTTTTTATGCGCTTATGCTGGGAATTGAAGCGCTTTTCAGCGGAAACTCTCCTCGGCGGAAACTCCTGATAAAGCTGTTAAGTGCACTGCAAAAGCTGGCGCAGGCGCGGTCTGATGGCAAGATGGTCGAAGCTGACCGAGAGCAGGTGACGACCCTTCTTGATTCACTCTATCAGATGATGTTGGAGACACGATTCAATGCTTGGGGAGCCAGCCCGCAGAGCGAGCAGACGGCTGCAATTGTCCATAAGGCAGATGCTTTATTCACGCTGGTTCTTGGGACAGATAAAATCGATGTGTTGAAAAAGGCCGCCAGCAATCTTGCTCTTATGCATGACATGCTTGCTACCAAAGGCAGTATAGATCGGCAGCAGATTAAAACTGATGAAGGGCGAATCGGCGATGCTGTTGCGCAGCTTGCCGAAAGCATTACGAATAAACGCGCCTTTGTTCTTGATAACATGAACGTGCAAACACCGCAGACTGCGCCGCTTTTTGAGCGACTGCGCATGACGGTGGATATTATGAGTGTTGGCAAAGATACCATTCTTTCGGCCCTTGCCTTTGCGATTTGTCTGGGAATTGGCCTGTCATTTAATTTTATCGATCGGGTGACGCATTGGTACTGGATACCGATGACGATCGTGATCGTCATGCGCCCAGATCTGGGCTCTGTTTTTGGAAGAACGATATTGCGCTGCATCGGAACCAGTGCAGGTGTGCTGATCGGTGCCGCGATCTTGATTCTCGTGCCGCTTGGCGTGACCTTTGTTGTGATCCTGACGGCCATTGCCTTTTTGATGCCGTGGGCGATCCAGAAGTCTTATGCTTTGTTTGCAATGGTTTTGACGCCGCTTGTTCTCGTGCTGATTGATTATGTCAGTCCCGAAACAAAGGAAGCCAATTATGCTATCTGGCGTTTCGTTGATACGCTGACGGGCGGCTTAATTGTAATTGTTTTCGGATATCTGGTTTGGCCAAAGCGAAAATATGAGACTTTTGAACGCTGTTTTACTGCCGCGCGAACGGCGATTGTCCACTATCTGGGGCAAGTGCTGAACAGTTCCAAAAAGACCAATGTGAAGGACGAAACCGTCAATCTCATTGCTGCACGCAGACTAGCCTATGGCAAGCTTGCAGACATGCGGGCAACCTTGCAGAAAGCGCTGGGTGATCCGCCGCCTGCGGGCTTGCAAGCCATTGTCTGGTATCCGGTTATTACGTCGATGGAGCGCTTGTGTGATGCCATCACTTCCTATTCTATTACAGACGTAGAAACGGAATATGCAGCACATGGTGAGGCGCTCGATCAGCTTGTTTCTGAACTCAAAGCCATTGGTAAAACTGTGCAGGTAGATGAAAACGCATCATCGACAGATGGCGATACAGATGACATTGCTGTGAAATTTATCACGAATATGCAATCTGAAATCGCGCATCTGAACGATTGGCATCACAAGGCTTTGGCTGGCAAAACTTTATGAGCGCGCTTCATTGAGTGTTTGTTCAAGCGTGGCCGCCAGCTCAAAAAAGCGCTGGCGCACCATCGGTGCAAAGTCATTTGCACGCTCAATGGCATGGAAAACCTCCGGTGCATCATGGCGCACCATGCCAACGGCCTGCATGATGAGATCGAAGCTCTTCGTCGTCATACGTGTGGGCAGCGGCTCCATCTGCACCAGCACTTTAGCGATCAGATGTGTGAGCCCTTGAACCATGGCCGCGTCGCGATCATGGTCTTCAGGCGTTGTTATAATGACATCAAGCGCCAGTTGCTTGCGCAAAAATGCGCCGATGCGAAGTGCTTGCGTGCCGCGAACCGGACAAATGGCAATCTTCAGGCCAGCGATCCCGTTGCGTGCGCTTTGCGGACCAAACAACGGATGCGTGGCGACAATATCGACGTGATCCGGTAGGCCTTTGAGCATGATATTGGTGGGGCCAACCTTCACCGATCCGACATCCATAACCAGCGTACCGGGCCGCAGATGCCGCGCGATAGCTCTAACAACAGTTTCAAGGGTTGATACGGGTGTTGCCAGAATAACGATGTCGCAACGGACAGTATCTTCGATTGATGCAAGTGTTACAGAAAGCGCGCCAGCAACATTATCGAGGCTTGCGACGGGATCATAAGCATATAGCCGGTAATAAGGGCTGAGGTAACGGGCGATAAGCTGCCCGAATGCACCAAAGCCGATAATGCCGATAGTTTTATGCTGATGATTGTCGTCGCGAGACATGGACTAACCTCTGAATGGCTGGATCGCCAGAGGCACCGTCTTCAAACTAAACCGCTGGCAATGCAGCGGTTGAACTATGACAAAGCAAAACCACCGCTATATGAGCGGGGCGTAATAAGACCGGGTGTTGATGAGCGCTTTAATCATGGAGCATGGCTATTCCTGCCTCGCCTCATTGTCAATGCCAATCAACGCCAGTTGATGCGGCTTTTATGTCATTGCAAGTTGCATGATTAATTTCAATTAGCATCAGAAACTTTCAAAAATGCCAGAAATCCGTCTCAAGATCGAACTTTAGCAGTAGAGCTTAAGCCTATTCGTGGAGGCTTTAGCCCGGATTGCGGGAATATTTTCGATTGGGTCATCGCGTATGATCAGATTCGTAATTTGGGGGTGAAGCAACAGAAGCAGACTATCCACGCAATACGGATGGTAGCTTCAAGTTTTGGATTTGGCGCATCGAGTTTTGCAAAAATAAAATTTGATCTTGCTCGATGTCTGGCACCACTAAGAGCGGAGGGATAAATGTCACCGGAGAATAATTCACACTTACCTCGCAACCGCGCGCGGCGACACTTTCTAGGTGCCGCAGCAGGCTTGGCTGCAAAGGCTGCAGCACTCGGCGCTTTGGCATCGTTTCTGTCATCCCTGCCAGCGCGTGCCATGGGCACGAAGTGGTGGGAGAATGGTGGCGGCTCCGGCCCAAATTGTCTTGTTAAAGGCACCATCATCGAGGCGGCGAATGGACCTGCTCCAATCGAAACAATTACGATAGGGGATTTGGTCAAAACAGTTAGCGGTGAAATGCTACCGGTTAAGTGGATTGGGTGGCAATGCCTTTTGAGCTCTGGTTCGGATTGGAATGAAAGCCTCATGCCAATTCGTATCAAGCAACATGCTCTGGGCGGCGAGCTTCCTCGGCGTGATCTTTATCTTTCACCAAACCATGCGCTATTTATCGACGGAGTTCTCATCCGGATAAAAGATCTGGTCAATGGTCATTCGATTGCGCGTATTTCAGAGAATGATGCCATCGATTATTACAACATCGTGCTCGACTGTCACGACGTGGTTTTTGCGGAAGGGGTGGCGGTTGAAACATATCTCATGCGTAGAGAAAGCTATCTGAGCTTCACGAATTTCGCGGAGTATCAGCGGCTTTATGCTGGTAAACCGAGTGTTGACATGAAACCTTTTGCGCCAATCATGGGCTATGAAGGTACACGTGAAAACGTGCACGCCCTGTTGTGTATGAGTGGCATGCTACCAATGCGCGATGTCGTGGAAGAAAACTATCAGAGATTGACATTAAGCGGCGGGTAGGTCGGCCTCCTAAATCCGATCCATCAGCGCATACCATGATAGAGCCACAAACAGCAGTGGTGCGCGCAGCGTGCGTCCGCCGGGGAAGGCGGGAATGCGCAGCTCTTCAAAGAGTTTGAGCTTATCGCGCTTGCCGCTGATCGCTTCCGCATAAAGCCTGCCCATGTAGTTGGCGAGCATTACGCCGTGGCCGGAATAACCGCCTGCGGAAATGATACCGGGCATCACTTCGCGCACATAAGGTTGGCGCGGCATGGTGATACCGACCGACCCGCCCCATGCCTGTGTGATTTCAACTTTGTCGAGCGCGGGGTAGATTTCGGCGATCTGTCGGCGGATATGCTCGCTGATGTCACGCGGATTGTCTGCCGTATAAGCTTCACGACCACCAAACAGCAGGCGTCCATCTTTTGATTTGCGGAAATAACGCACTACAAAGCGGGAGTCGTCCACCGACTCTCCGCCGGGAATGATTGGGCTATTATCACCCAAAGGAGCTGTCGCGCCGATAAACGAACGGATCGGCATGACATGGGATGCACTTGTTGGTTCAAGATCGCCGCCATGCGCATTGACGGCTAGAAATGCATGCTTTGCTGATATCGTTCCGCGGGCTGTTTCGACTTGGACGCGACCGCTTGCCGTGGTGATTTTGGTGGCTTTGGTGTTCTCAAAAATATGTGCGCCAGCCTCTGCAGCAACCCTCGCTAAGCCAATCAGCAATTTGAGCGGATGAATATGCCCGGTACCGGCATCATAGGCACCACCGTGATATCGACTTGAGCCGAGAAGCGAGGTCATTTCATCGCGCTCGACATAGCGAATATGCGGATAATTGAAGCGCGTCGCCATCTGCTCCGCATGGTCGCGGTAATGCTTCAAATATCGTGGTTTATGTGCCGCAGAAATTTGACCGGGCATATATTCCATATCGATATTGTGTTCGCGGGCAAAGCCAAGCAGATGCGCCTTGGCTTCTTCCGCAACATCAAACAATGCCTTCGCCCGTTCAAAGCCATATTGCTTTTCGAGGTCCTCCGCCCATGTGCGCTGACCTGTTCCGAACTGCCCACCATTGCGCCCCGATGCACCATCACCAAAACGGGCGGCTTCAATCAAAACGACATCTGCGCCTTGCTTTGCAAGATGATATGCCGCCGAAAGCCCGGTATATCCGCCGCCGATGATCACGACATCCGCCTGCCGTGCACCATCCAATTCGGGATATTGCGGTCGTTCCGCTACGCTCGCTTCGTACCAGGAGATGCCGGGCGAGATTGGGCTTTGATAGGGCCGATGATTTGGCATGTGGAACCGGTCAGACGTTGAGCAGCAGGAATTCGCGTTCCCACGGGCTGATAACTTCCATGAAAGTTTCGAACTCGGCACGTTTGATTGCCGCGTAAGTCGTGACGAATGAACTGCCGAACAGGTTGCGCAGTTCCTGATCGTTTTCAAACAGCTCCACCGCATCAATCAGACCACGGGGCAGGTCGATTTCCTTGGTGTTGACGCTAGTCGAGGCGGGTTGATCGGCCTCAATCTTATTCACCAGACCAATCAGACCGCAAGCAAGCGACGCGGCGAGCGCAAGATAAGGATTTGCATCTGACGATGGAATGCGGTTTTCGACGCGACGACCGCCCGGCTCAGAACGCGGCACGCGGAATGCGGTCGTGCGGTTGTCGTAACCCCACTTCACATTGACTGGTGCCGAAGCCGATGGTGTCAGGCGACGATAGGAATTCACATAAGGCGCGAACATGACGAGCGCATTGGGAACGTGGCGTTGCATGCCACCGATGAAGTGGCGGAAGGCTTCGCTTTCCGTACCGTCTTCATTGGAGAAAATGTTGCGTCCGGTCTTCTTATCGACAATCGACTGGTGGATATGCATGGCTGATCCCGGCTGGCCTTGAATAGGCTTAGCCATGAAGGTTGCATACATATCGTGCTTGAGAGCCGCTTCGCGAATTGTGCGTTTGAACAAGAAGACCTGATCGGCCAGTTCAACCGGATCACCATGGCGCAGGTTGATTTCAAGCTGGGCTGCACCTTCTTCATGGATCAGCGTATCGATCTCGAGACCCTGACCTTCGGAGAAGTGGTAAATATCGTCGATCAGCTCGTCGAACTCATTGACGCCTGCAATCGAATAGCCTTGACCGCCGCCAATTGCACGGCCTGAACGTCCTACTGGTGGGGTGAGCGGATAATCCGGATCCGGATTTTTGCGCACCAGATAGAATTCAATTTCGGGTGCCACAACAGGTTTCAGTCCACGTTTGCTATAAGCGGCAACGACCGAGCGCAGCACATTGCGCGGCGTGAACTCTACCGCACGGCCATCCTGATAGACGAGATCGCAGATGACCTGCGCCGTTGCATCAGATTCCCACGGTACTGCCGACAGCGTGGAAAGATCAGGCAGGAGCCGCAGATCGCCATCGTCTTCCGGATATTGGAAGCCATGGCCATCTTCCGGGTAGTCGCCCGAAATGGTGGTCATAAACACAGCAGAAGGCAATGCCAGTGAGGTGTTCGACGTAAACTTTTTAGAGGGCATCATCTTACCACGGGCAACGCCTGCCTGATCTGGTGTGATGCATTCGATGTCTTCGATGTCGCGCCATGCTAGCCATTCGGTGGCCTGCTTCCAGTTTTTCACACCGCGAAGCGATTTAACATGGGGTGGAGTACGGCGACGCGGCGCACGCGTTGCCTTTTTTTCCGTCGTATCAGCTGACATCCAACACCAAAAAATGATTTCGTATGTTCTTATGATAGCCGCGCAAGATCGCGTTGACAAATGAAGCTTTTCAGAAAATCGCAGTTAAATTCGGGGGATGGGGTCGTTCTTGCTATCGTTTTGCCATGATTGCTAAAATAGTTTGCAGGCAAAGAATAAGAGGAGAGTTTTGATGCCAAAACCCCATGCCCAATTTGCCAGTCTGTTGGTCGCGTCGTTTGCGCTTTTGCCGATTTCAGGTGTGCAGGCACATGCCTATGAAAAGACGTTGGCTTGTATGCTGGTCGTTGAAGCCGATAGTGGAAAAGTGCTGGTAAAAGAGGGTGAGGGCTGTGCCACACGTGTCAGCCCAGCCTCGACTTTCAAAGTGCCGCTTGCAGTGATGGGCTTTGAGAGCGGTATTCTTAAAGACGCGCATGATCCGGTCTGGCCCTATAAAAAAGAATATCCCTCCTGGCGTGAAGCGTGGAAGCAACCAGTCGATCCGACATATTGGCAGGATCAATCGGTTGTTTGGTTCTCGCAGGAGCTGACCCGCAAGCTCGGGAAAGACAATTTCCAGAAATATACCGATCAAATTGATTACGGTAATCGCGACCTTCGTGGCGATCCGGGCGAAAACAATGGCATGCAGCGTTCGTGGATCAGTTCATCGCTCAAGATTTCGCCGGATGAGCAAATTGTTTTTCTGCGCAAATTACTCGGGGGAAAGCTGCCTGTTTCGGCTGGTGTTGCAGAAAAAACCATGGCCATTTTGCCAACGCAAAATCTTAAAAATGGCTGGAAGGCGCATGGGAAAACTGGATCGGGTTTTGAGCGTGATGCGAAGGTCAAAATTGACCGTAGCCGTCAGTTTGGCTGGTATGTCGGTTGGGCGGAAAAAGACGGCAAAAAAGTCGCGTTTGCGCGTCTGAACCGCAATGCTGAAAGTCAAAAGGGCGGTATGGGAGTGCCGACCAAGAATGAGACATGGGCCGAGCTTGAAAAAATACTAAAGTAACACTGGCGCATTGCGAGAGTTTGGGCGTATAGCCGTGCTCTATTTTAAAAATGTCAGAGCGAGTTTTGTGCGTCTTGTAAGGCGCACGACGCTCTAATCGTCTTCTGGACAAGTATAATGATCGTTCGCCCGCGCCCGCCTTTGTGGAAATTATTTTTTATCCTCAAAGGATCGATTATCACGCGGATATTGCCGCAGATATTTGCGGTTTTCGTGTTGTCGATGGTCGTTGTATGGGCGCATCGCGCCTTTCCCGGCTGGGTTCCAGCATTCAACAATGGCACAGCATTCGCGCTGCTCGGCATTGCTCTTTCGATCTTTTTGGGCTTCCGCAACAACGCCTGCTACGACCGCTGGTGGGAGGCGCGCAAGGTCTTTGGTAAGCTGGTCTATGTCACACGCGGCTTTGCACGCGCGACACTGGTTCTTGATCAGTTGCCGACAATGGAAGGCGTGCGTGAAAAGCTGCTGCACTATACAATCGCCTTTACGCAATCGATGGTGCCGCATTTACGTCCGGGTGACGGGCAAGCAAAAGCGCACAAGTGGCTGACGCTCGATGAACAAAAAGCCTTTGCAGCTAGCCGAAATGGACCTGATTTTATTCTGCGCAAGATTGGCGCGATGCTTGCGGAACTGCGTGGCACAGGACGCATTGATGCGATTGATTTTCAGACGCTGAACGCGTCAGTGAACGGCCTTTCCGAAGTGCAGGCAGCTTCTGAGAGGTTACGTTTTACGCCGGTGCCTTTCGGTTATACGTTGCTTTTGCACCGCACAGCCTATTTGTTTTGTTTTTTCATTCCATTTGGCTTTGCAGATATGCTCGGCTGGGGAACGCCTTTTGCGACCACGCTTGTGGCCTACACTTTCTTCGGCCTCGATGCGCTGGGCGATGAACTCGAAGAGCCGTTTGGCACGCTGCCCAATGACCTGCCAATAGGCGCGATTGCCGATATGATCGAGATTAATCTGCGTGAAGCATTGGGTGAAACGGACCTGCCAGACCTTCCGCAGCCAAAAGATTACCTGCTTATGTAAAAAAAGAACCCGACTGGCAGGGCCAGCCGGGGAGGTCAGTTGAGTCAGTCCAACATGGATGAACTGGTATATCAAGTGCTAATATACGTTCTTTGGATGAAACGGCCGAAATGCGACTTTTACGCCTAATTTTTTCCAGCGCCACAGCGTTGTCAAAGTGAAAAGCACGGTGGCGACGGTGATTGTGATGATGAACATCATGCGTTGCGGGTAACGATAACGGGTGTCAGCAGATCACCCCAGTTGCCTTCGCCACCATGATGACGCGCGGAGCGAACCAGTTCTACCGAAACGCCAGCCTCAACCGCATTCATAACCGACTGATTGAGACGATGCAGATCATTGGCCAGCATACGGATCGCGCTTTGCTGATCGGTGCTCATCGAGGTTGATTGCTCTTCTGCTCTTTCCTTAACGCGTGCAATCGAAGCCATAGTCGTAACTCCCTTTTTACTCAGCAGCCGGACGGAACTGCGCCGTTTCGGTGGATTCCTTCATAGCGGTTGTCGAAGACTGACCGCCGGTGATTGCGAGTGATACGGCATCGAAATAGCCGGTGCCGACTTCGCGCTGGTGTTTGGTTGCGGTGTAGCCGTTGACTTCGGCTGCAAACTCCGCTTGCTGCAGCTCGGAATAGGCTGCCATCTGACGATTTTTGTAGCCGCGTGCCAGTTCGAACATGCCGAAGTTGAGCTGGTGGAAACCGGCCAGCGTGATGAACTGGAACTTGTAGCCCATCGCACCCAGCTCGCGCTGGAACTTGGCAATCGTTGCGTCGTCGAGGTTCTTCTTCCAGTTGAACGACGGCGAGCAGTTATAAGCGAGCTTCTTGCCCGGATGCGCCTTGTGTACGGCTTCCGCAAAGCGCTTAGCCTGTTCGAGATCGGGCTTGGATGTTTCCATCCAGATCAGATCACAATAGGGCGCATAGGCAATCGCACGGGCAATACATGGCTCGATACCGTTCTTCACCTGATAGAAGCCTTCCGCAGTGCGGCCAGCATCGTAGTCAACGAAAGGCTGATCGCGCTCGTCGATGTCCGATGTCAGAAGTTTGGCTGCCTCCGCATCCGTGCGGGCGATAACCAGCGTTGCCGTTCCCATAACATCTGCAGCTAACCGTGCTGCGTTAAGGTTGCGGATATGTGCTGCGGTTGGTATCAGAACCTTGCCGCCCAAATGGCCGCATTTCTTTTCAGATGCCAGCTGATCCTCATAATGCACACCGGCAGCACCCGCTTCAATGAAGGCTTTCATGATCTCGAACGCATTGAGCGGTCCGCCAAAGCCTGCTTCCGCGTCGGCAACAATTGGAGCGAACCATGTGTCAACCGACAGGCCTTTGCCCTCTGCTGTTTCAATCTGGTCGGCACGCTGCAATGTCTTGTTGATGCGCTTGGCGAGTTCTGGTGCTGCATTTGCCGGATAAAGCGACTGGTCGGGATACATAGCTGAAGCCGTGTTCGCGTCCGCTGCAACCTGCCAACCGGAGAGATAGATCGCCTTCAGACCTGCACGAACCATCTGCATGGCCTGATTGCCAGAAAGCGCGCCAAGTGCGTTGACGAAATCTTCCTCATGGATGAGCTTCCACAGACGTGTTGCTCCCATTTCGGCCAGTGAATACTTGATCTCCACCGAACCGCGCAGCCTCTTCACATCTTCGGCTGTATGCGCACGCTGAATGCCGTCAAAGCGACCTTTGGGTGCCGAAGGGATAAGGCTGTAAAAATCTGTCATTTCGGTGTCTCCTCACACTTTGATCAGGTTCTGGAAGAGCAGATTACTGTCGCTCTTTCTGTGACTAGATTTACAACTTTGGAACTTGAACAGCCAGAAAATGCAGTAAAACGACCCGATAATTGTAGTCATGCTGTCTGGAAATTGACTGCGGCAATCTGTAAATTTGTAAATATTGTCAAAGCTGGGCTTTGCAGCTATTTTGTCATGAATTGTAAAGGTTGCCGTTTTGGTTTGGGAGGACCGGATGAGCGAACGCAAGATATTTGCCGGTCCACGCATCAGACGTATCCGTAACGAGCGGAGTTTGACGCAGACAGCCATGGCCGAAGCGCTTGGCATTTCTCCGTCCTATCTCAATCTTATTGAACGCAATCAGCGTCCGCTGACGGTACAACTCTTGTTAAAGCTTGCCAGCGTCTACAAGCTCGATCTTGATGGTCTTCAGGCAGAGAGCGGAACAACGGTTGCGGGCCTAAAGGAAGTGTTTTCCGATCCGCTGCTGACGGGAGAGCTGCCCGGCGATCAGGAGCTGGTGGAAATAGGCGAGGCAGCACCCAACGCGGCAAGCGGTATCGTGAAACTTTACCGCGCCTATCGTGAGCAACAGCAGCGCCTTTCGGATCTCTCGCAATTGCTTTCGCACGAAGGAAGCGATGCTCAGCTTTCCGCAACGCGTTTGCCCCTTGATGAAGTGCGCGATGTCATGGCTCGGCGGCCCAATCATTATCCGCGTATCGAGGAGGAGGCGGAGAGCTTTTTCACGCTTTTAAAACCGGAAGGTGACTTGTCGGCTGCGCTGAAAGAATGGCTGCGGCGCGAGCATGGCATTACGGTGCGTACATTGCCGGTCGCGACCATGCCGAACTGGCGCAGACGTTATGATCGGCATTCGCAGCGGCTGTTTATCTCGGAGCGACTGTCGCCCTTTGATCAGTTACAAGAGATAGCCATGGAAGCGGCGCTTATCCGTATGCAGGTGATGATCGGCGCCGAAACGGAAGCCTTGAAACTCTCGTCGAGTGAAGCGAAGCGCATAGCGCGTTTTGAACTTGCGCGTTATGCTGCGCAGGCTTTGATGATGCCCTATCGCCAGTTTCGTGATGCAGCTGTGCGGGCGCGTTATGATGTTGACGTGTTGCGCTCGCGCTTTGGCGTGTCGTTTCAGCAGGCGGCGAACCGGCTCACAACGCTTCAACGACAAGGTAATGCTGCTTTGCCGTTTTTCTTGATGGAAATTGACCACGCTGGCAATCGTTTGCGCATGGCAGGTGCGGAAGGATTTCCCGTGCGATTTGGTGGTCAATGTCCCAAACTGCCGGTCTATGCAGCGTTTACTCAAGCGGGGCAGGTACTTGTGGAGCCCGCCGAGTTGCCCGATGGGTCCTCTTTTCTTACGGTTGCGCGAACTCTTGAGGGACCACAAGGCGCTTTCAACGAGCGCCCGCGGCGTACTGCCATTCTTCTCGGCTGCTCGCTTGATGCAGGTCGTGAGACAATTTATGGAGCGATTAATTCTCCAAGCACGGAAATCGGTCCGGCTTGTCGACTGTGTGAGCGACAGGGCTGCATCACGCGGGCCGAGCCGCCGCTGACGCGTCCATTAGGGCTTGATGAAATGGTGGCGGGATTATCGGCATTCGACTTCCAATAAAGCTGCAACATTCCTGCCCTGACGGTCTGCAAATGGCGTGCTTCTATGCTTCCGGTGCTCATGTACCCCAAAGTACATTCCGCTCCGGTTCTCGAACCCCACCATTTTCGACACGTCATAACCAAAATCTTGGCGGCTTTAACGCGTGAGCATCGCAATTTTTATGTTCGTGTTGTCATCAGCCGGTTGACGAATGCTGCACAATCTAAAAAGGTAGTGAGTGAAACAGTTTACCCACCCTTAAGCTGTACCGGAAATTACGGTGCAGAATGGAGCACGCGATGAGGATGAAATCCTTTCTTCTGGCGACAACAATGGTCTCGGGCCTTGTGAGCGCTGCCGTATTTCCCGCAAGCGCGCAGGAGCGGGTGGTCAATATCTATAACTGGTCGGATTATATCGACGATTCGATCCTCAAGGACTTCACCAAGGAAACCGGAATCAAAGTCGTCTATGACGTTTATGATTCCAATGAAATTCTTGAAACCAAGCTTCTTGCTGGCGGCAGCGGCTATGATCTCGTGGTGCCATCGGGCGAATTTCTTGGCCGTCAGATTCCGGCAGGCGTGTTCCTGAAGCTTGATAAAGACAAGCTGCCAAACCTCAAGAATATGTGGGACGAAATTTCAACCCGTGCGGCAACCTATGACCCGGGCAATGAATACTCCATCAACTACATGTGGGGCACCACCGGCATTGGCTATAATAAGGCCAAGATCAAAGAAATCCTCGGCACGGATAAGATCGACTCGTGGGACGTTCTTTACAACCCAGAGATTTCGGCAAAGCTAAAGGATTGCGGCATTTACCTGCTGGATACATCCAGCGAAATGCTTCGCCCGGCTCTGAACTATCTCGGTCTTGATCCAAATTCTCCATCGTCGGAAGATATGGAAAAGGCGCAGGAACTTTATCTGAAGATCCGTCCAAATATCCGCAAATTCCATTCGTCGGAATATATCAATGCGCTTGCAAACGGCGATATCTGCATGGCCATTGGCTATTCGGGCGATATTTTTCAGGCGCGTGATCGTGCAGAGAAAGCCAATCAGGGCGTAGAGATCGGTTATTCGATCCCGAAGGAAGGCGCGCTGATGTGGTTTGACCAGATGGCAATCCCGGCGGATTCAAAGCATGTGCCAGAAGCGCTTGAATTCATGAACTATATCATGCGCCCAGAAGTTGCTGCCAAGGCATCGAACTTTGTCTTCTATGCAAACGGCAACAAGGCTTCGCAGGAATTCATCGACAAGGAAATTCTGGACGATCCAGAAATCTACCCAAGCGAAGAAGTGCTGAAAAAGCTTTTTGTACCAACGCCTTATGATCAGAAAACACAGCGTTATGTTACACGCGCCTGGACCAAGATTGTCACAGGCCAGTAATAGTTAAATCGTAAGACGGCTTGATTAAAGCGCATCCTGAAAAGTGTGAAACGGTTTTTGGATAAGATGCGCGTTAAAACAAACAATTAGAGCGCATATCTGATTTCATCAGATCAGCACTCTAGCCGGCGCGATAAGCGTTGAAACTAAGAGCGGCTCACTGTTCATACAGGAGGGCCGCTCTACGTCTTAAAATATACCTTAATGGCAGGCTCTGCCTGTGAATGTCAGGTTCCTGATAGAGCGATAGGGGAACGGAATGGAATCTTTTGGCAGTTTTCGCCGCAAATTCGCGCCTTGGAATGATCCGGCAGCGAAGCCTTATATTTCATTTGAGAATGTAACGAAGATTTTCGGCGATTTTACTGCCGTCGACAATCTTTCGCTCAATGTCTTTAATCGAGAATTCTTTTCGCTATTGGGGGCTTCCGGTTGTGGTAAGACCACGCTGATGCGCATGCTGGCGGGCTTTGAAGAGCCGACGTCGGGGCGTATCACGCTGGATGGTCAGGATATGCGCGGCATTCCTCCCTATAAACGCCCGGTTAACATGATGTTCCAATCTTATGCGCTGTTTCCGCATATGACGGTTGAGAAGAACATTGCTTTTGGTCTCAAGCAAGACGGTATGGCGAAGTCGGAAATCGACGCGCGTGTTGCTGAAATGTTGAAACTCGTGAAGCTTGAGCAATATGGCAAGCGTAAGCCGCATCAGCTGTCCGGCGGTCAGCGTCAGCGCGTGGCATTGGCTCGTGCTGTTGCGAAGCGTCCGAAGGTGTTGCTGCTTGATGAGCCGCTTGGCGCACTCGACAAGAAGCTGCGCGAAGAAACCCAGTTCGAGCTTATGGATTTGCAGGTTAAGCTCGGTCTTACTTTCATGGTCGTCACCCACGATCAGGAAGAAGCGATGACCATGTCCGATCGTATTGCTGTGATGGACAAAGGCCGCATCATGCAGGTGGCAACACCGGCAGAAGTTTATGAAGCGCCGGGTTCCAAATTTGTGGCTGACTTCATCGGCAATGTGAATATCATCGAAGGCGAAGTGGTCAAATCTGCGAACGGTGAGGCGGAAATCGCGACCGAGAAGTTCGGCTTCCATATTCACACCGAAACGCGTGAACAGCTGAACACTGGTCAAAAGGTCTGGTATGCCGTGCGTCCTGAAAAAACGCGTATCACCCGCGAGAAACCGGAAGAAACGTCCGTCAATGCGGTTGAGGGCGAGCTTTGGGATATTGCCTATTTCGGCGATATGACGGTTTTCCATGTCCGCCTCGAAAATGGCCGTACCATCAAGGCTGCAAGTCTGAATGCCGTGCGTAAGACTGAAAATCCGCTAACCTATGATGAGCGTGTATGGGTTTCATTTGACACCGATGCCGGTCTGGTGCTGACGGCTTAAGGAGGGGAGGCACATGCAAAAGCTGATTGCTTCCATAACCAGTCGCCTTGTGATCGCGGTGCCATATTTTTGGCTGCTGCTGTTCTTTCTGGTTCCGTTTTTCATCGTCTTCAAGATTTCACTCTCCGAAGTCACGATGGCTATTCCACCATATCAGCCAACGGTTGATGTGACGCAGGGGCTTGCTGCTGCCTGGGAGAAGGTGAAGCAGTTCTCCTTCGATAATTATTTGTGGTTGGTAGACGATCCGCTTTATTACAAAGCCTATCTCTCCAGCGTGCGAATTGCTGCAATCTCGACATTTCTTGCGCTGCTGGTTGGCTATCCGATGGCCTATGGCATAGCGCGTGCACCGCAGAGCCTTCGCGCCACGTTATTGATGCTGGTCATTCTGCCTTTCTGGACGTCGTTTCTCATTCGCGTCTATGCATGGATTGGCATTTTGAAGCCAGAAGGCCTGCTCAATCAGTTTCTTATGTGGCTCAATGTCATCGACACGCCGCTTAATATTCTCAACACTGATACGGCTGTCTTTATCGGTATCGTCTACTCCTATCTGCCATTCATGATCTTGCCGATTTATTCAGCGCTCGAAAAAATGGACTATTCGCTAATCGAAGCGGCACAGGATCTTGGCTGCACAGCGTTCTCTGCTTTCTGGAAAATCACTTTCCCATTGTCGCTTGCGGGCGTTGTGGCAGGTTGCTTCCTCGTGTTCATTCCAGCTGTGGGCGAGTTCGTAATCCCTGATCTTTTGGGCGGATCGCAGACATTGATGATAGGTAAAACAATCTGGAGTGAGTTCTTCTCCAATCGTGACTGGCCGGTTTCTTCAGCGGTGGCAGTGGTTCTGCTGCTCTTGTTGATCGTGCCGATTGTGATTTTCCAGCAGGTGCAGGCG
>Ga0308165_1001762_pt1 | contig 28641 bp, 20 predicted proteins | sample PhyWR2_FD_201032 | JGI IMG/M metagenome (GOLD analysis project Ga0308165, IMG submission 201032) | Phyllosphere microbial communities from UC Gill Tract Community Farm, Albany, California, United States - DLSLW.R2 | ecosystem: Host-associated > Plants > Phyllosphere > Unclassified | place: USA... | reverse complement strand
CAGGACAGTGAAACGACTTTGCGCCGATGATAGTGCGGACTCCCGTGTGAAAGTAGGTCATCGTCAGGCTCTTACAGCCCTGAAACAAGCCCAGTTGATCCTGTCGATCTCCTGGGCTTTTTCTTTTTGTTGTAAAGTTTTAGGTATGCGGTGTAAACACCCGGCAGACCCATTTTGAATGGGAGCCTTCAATCTCTAGAGATAGTGTGCACGCAATCACCTCATGCACACCATGCTCAAAAAGTTGGCGATTTCGAACTCTTTGCCTATCTATCGGCACTACTCGACCCAGTTCACAGCTGAATTGGTTGCCCCTTTCCTTCAGCCGCAACTTTGGCTGGACAGCATGTAATGAACATCAGCATGCTGTACCGTTGGTACAAAAAGCACGACTCTAGCAAGCGCCACCAGCAATTGTTGACCCATGGTCGTCATGCTTGCGCCTTCGAAATGACTTGTTGTGCTGCGTTCATTTCCGTAAGGCTGACTGTACCTCCGCCCCAGCGCGAATCGCAGGAGATCAAGGTTACGCCGTGCAAGGACGTGCTGTCGATGGTCGTGAACTGGTCTGTCAGCGCGGCAGCTGGGGTTGCAAGCTGGGCTGCGAATCGGCATTTTAAATTCTCTAAATTCCCCGACATGGCCTATTGCTTGTCTTTCCGGATAGGCGTCTGGGCTTTGCCTGGATGATATTTCCTTACCTTTAACTTCAAAAATAGCGAGCGTTTGTTATGCCTTTGATCGTGGTGATTGATGATGATGCGGGCACGCGCCTTCTGGTCAGCCAGGTTCTGAAAAAAGAAGGTCACACGGTCATGGCTGCAGAAGATGGTGCCAAGGGTCTGGCGCTGATTCAAGCGAACAAGCCCGACCTGGTGGTGAGTGATGTCCAAATGCCGCTGATGGACGGTTTTGAAGTGCTGGATCAGGTGCGCAACGATACCGAGCTGGCGGCCACGGCCGTGATTCTGCTGACTTCGCTGCAGGACCGCAGCTACATGCGCTTGGGTATGACCACCGGCGCCGACGATTACTTGACCAAGCCTTTTGCGCCGCAGGAGTTGCGCGAGGCTGTCAGCGCACAGCTCAACAAGCGCGACAAGGCCGACGCCATGCGCACGCAGGTGTTGGACAAGGCCGTGCAGCTCGCGCTGGATGCGCAGCGCCACAAGATTGGCGCACTTTATGAAAGCCGCATGGTCCAGGCGCTCAGCGAGCAGTGGCCTGAAAGCAGCGCGGTACAGAGCAATGAAAAATTTGCCAGCGCCACGGTCTTGTATGCCGACATGCGCGACTACGGTCTGTGGACGCAGTTGCTGAGCAGCGGAGAGCTGAGCGAGATCATCCAGCAGCTCTACGCCAGCGTGGGCGATACCGTTTACCTGTTCGGCGCGCATTTCATGCAGTTTGTCGGTGACGGGATGCTGTGCGTTTTTGTCGACGCTGCCGATACCAATTCGGTCAACCACGGGCTGCGTGCGGTGCGCGCCGCGCTCGGGCTGGCCAGCGCCACTCGGCGCATCGATGCGTACGTGCAAAAGCATCTGGCCGAGCGCGGCTTGCCGCGGTTTTCGCTGAGCGTGGCATTGCACAGCGGGCCGGTTGCCTTTGCCAGCCTGGATGGGCTGATTAGCCGCAGCGGGCAGACCACGCCCGTGGGCGACACGGTGGCCGCGGCTCTCAAGCTGTTTCAAGGCACGCCGCGCCTGGACTGGGGCGTGGCTGCCAGCGTGCAGGCAGTGCGTCTGGTGACCGGCGCGGTGCGCACGGGCCAGCGCGCCCTGGTCGAAGTGCCTGGGCGCGACAAGCCCATGGATACGCTGGAAATCCTGGGTCTGGCATGACGGCAGGCTTGGCGCCGCAGCCGCAGCCGCAGCCGCAGCCGCAGCCGCAGCCGCGAACCTTTGCGCTACGCACGGTGCTCGTGGCCAGCTTGCTGCTGTTTGCCCTGCTGCCCGCTGCGGTGGTGGGTGGTTTCCTCTATGAGAGCAGCCTGCAAAACGCCAGGCGACTGTCCGAGAAAACCATCGACGATGTCAGCCAGCGCGTCAGAACCCAGACTGAGACCCACCTGGCGCAGGCCCATGTCGTGCTCAACGGTTTGGTGCATGAGCAGCCTGATGGGGGCACCTTGCTGCGCGCGCGCCAGCTGATCCAGCAGCCCGAGCTGTTCGAGCAGACCGCTTTTGCCATGACGCGCATGACGTCCGATGTGCCCTCGATGTATCTGGGCAGCGTGCGCGGCGACTACCTGCGCGTCGAGTTCATTGCGCAGGATGCCGGACACCGGGTGCAGGTGGGCGAGCGCAAGCAGGGCGAGCAGGGGCGGCAGTTCTTCTCGGCCGATTACCCTGGTGACAGGCACCAGTCGCTGCGGCTGGAGGCGGCCAATTACGAGCCGCGCAACCGCCCCTGGTACCAAAGCGCCATGAAGCGCCAAGGGCGCGCCTTCACGCCGGTCGCCGTGCTGGAATCGAGCCGGCAGCTGGGCCTGACGCTGGCGCAGCCCGTCTATGGGACTGATGGCGGGGCCCTGGGCGTGTTTGCCGTGGACCTGCCGCTCAAGCGGCTGAGCGAGATGCTCCAGGGCATGCACATTAGCGCCCATGGTGCGGTGTTCCTGCTCGACGAGCAGGGGCTGCTGGTGGCCAGCTCCACGGGCGATGCGCTTTTTTCCGGCACGGGTGGCACGCTGCAGCGCCACACGCCAACGCAAAGCCGCAATGCCATCATGCGCAGCGCTTATGCCGAAGCCGAGCCCAGCCTGGGCAAGATGCTGGAGTCCAGCGTGCAGCGCGCCGCGTTCCTGCGCCGCATTCCCATGGACAAGGATGCGCTGATGGTGAGGCTGCAGCCTTTTGGCGAAAGCCTGGGGGTGCGCTGGAGCCTGGTGGTGGCCGCGCCCGAGAGCGACTTCACCGCCGCCTCGCAGGCAGCGCTGCACAAGACGCTCTGGGCGGCTGGCTTGATCCTGCTGCTGGGCGCGCTGCTGGCCATCTTGCTGGCATGGCGCCTCGGCCTTCATTTCAGGCGCTTGGGCGAGGCGGCCGGGCAGCTGGCGCAAGACCGCGTGCCTGCGCTGCAGCCCAGCCGCATTGCCGAGGTGCGCCAGCTCTCGCAGGCCCTGCACCACAGCGCCGGCGAACTGCAGCGCAACCGCGCGGCCATCCAGGCGCAGACGCTGGCCCTGCACGAGGCCAACGAAACGCTGGAGCAGCGCGTCGCCGAACGCACCGCCGAACTGCAGGCCTCGCGCGAGGAGGCGCTTGTCTCGGCGCGCGCCAAGGCCGCCTTCCTGGCGGCCATGAGCCACGAGATCCGTACACCGCTCAATGGCGTGGTGGGCATGACGACCCTGCTGGCCGACACCGCGCTGGACACCGAGCAGCGCGACTATGTCCACACCATGCGCATCTCCAGCGACCAGCTGCTGGGCGTCATCAACGACGTGCTCGATTTCTCCAAAATCGAGTCGGGCAAGCTGGAGCTGGAAAACGAGCCGCTCAACCTGCTGGGAACGATCGAGGAGGCCTGCGACATCGGCGCGCCGCGCGCCCGCGAAAAAGGCCTGGAGCTGCTGGTGGACATGGGCGACGAACTGCCCGGCTGGGTGCGCGGCGATGTGACGCGCCTGCGCCAGGTGCTGCTCAACCTGATCAACAACGCCGTCAAGTTCACCGAGCACGGCCAGGTGGTCGTCTCGGCCCATGTGCTGGAGGACTTCAAGCCGGGGCAGGGCGCGCTGGTCGAGTTTCGCATCAAGGACAGCGGCATCGGCATTCCGCCCGAACGCCAGGCCGCGCTGTTCCAGTCCTTCGTCCAGGTCGATTCGAGCACCACGCGCAAGTACGGCGGCACCGGGCTGGGCCTGGCGATCTGCAAGCGGCTGGTCAAGCTGATGGGCGGGCGCGTCGGGCTGGAATCGGTGCCCGGCGTGGGCTCGACCTTCTGGTTCACCGCACGGCTGGGCCATGCCGATATACCCGAGGTGGCCATGCTGACCTCGCTGCACCTGGTCAGCCTGGCGGGCAAGCGCGTGGCCGTGGTGGACGACACCCAGCTGAACCTGCGCATCCTGGACAAGCAGCTCAGGCGCTGGGGCATGGAGCCGGCGCTGTTCGAGCGCGCCGCCGAGGCGCTGGCCTGGCTGGCCGCGCATCCGGTCGATGTGGTGATCAGCGACATGCACATGCCCGAGATGGATGGCCAGGGCTTTGCCCGGGTGCTGCGCCAGCGCATGCCGGCCACGCCCATCGTGCTGCTGACATCGGGCACCATGCCCAGTGGCGAGGCGGCGCGCCTGTTTGATGCGCGGCTCCTCAAGCCCTATCGCCAGTCGCAGCTGTTTGATGCCCTGGCGCGCGTCACGTCTGCGCCGGCAGCTATCGAAACCGTAGCAAGGGCCGATCCGGCCGCGCCCCGCGACCAGTTCATCCTGGTGGCCGACGACAATGCCATCAACCTCAAGGTCGCGCTGGCCATGCTGGCCAAGCTGGGCTACGAGGCGGCCACCGCCGTCAACGGCAGTGAAGCGGTCGAGCGGGTGGCCGCGTCGCTGCGCACCGGAACCGGCCAGAAACCGCGCCAGTACGCTGCCATCCTGATGGATGCCAACATGCCGGTCATGGACGGCTTTGCCGCCTCGCGCCTGATCCTTGGGGCCCATGGCGAGGACGCGCCGCCGATCATCGCGCTGACGGCCTCGGTGCTGGAAGAAGACCGCCAGCGCTGCAAGCAGGCCGGCATGGTCGGATTTTTGCCCAAGCCGCTGCGCATCGACGAGCTGTCCGACGCGCTGATCTGCCATGCGCGGCAGCCGGCGCAGGCCCTGGGCCCCGGGACCATTGCCATCGCCGCCGCTGCCGGCGCGCAGGCCCCTGGCGTCAGCCCGCCCGAGCCGGCATCGGCCCAGAACATGATCGACTGGAGCCGGCTGGAGCAGTTCAGAGAGTTTGATGACGAGGCGCTGAGCATGACGCGTGAGGTCGTCACGCTGTTTGTCACCGAGGCGCCCCAGCGCATCGCAGACATCGAACAGGCGCTGGCTGACAGCGACAGCGCTGCCCTGGCGCGCACCGCCCATGCGCTCAAGGGCGCGGCCTCCAATGTCGGCGCGCAGGCGCTGAGCGATGCCTGCGGCATGCTGGAGCACGGCTGCCTGCAGGGCCACTGGCCGGAAGACGCCGCCGCCCAGGTCTCGGACGTAGCGGCGTTTTCCCGAAAAAGCTGCGCCGTCCTGAAGGAATGGGTCAGCCTGAAGGCCGCATGAGCCGCTGTGGCCGGATTGGGTGCATGACGTTGTTGCACTGCAACATTTTTTCCGTTGCGGCGGAAATCAGGAAGCTATTTTTTTGATAGCATGAAACGTAGGCTGTTGCTGCGCAAAACCGGCAATTCATCCATTTCATGAACCGTTCGTCGCCTCGGACGCCCATGAATGGCTGGAGACGCGGTTCAGGGATAACCCTTATATTGGGCACATGATTCATCCCGGCACATTTTTAAAAGCCTCCCTGCAGGCGGGCAAGGCGTTCTTTCGCCCTTCCTCCGAGGACGGCACGATGCCGCATCCCGGCGCAGTCCCGGCGCAGGCGTCGCTCATGGTGCCGATCCGCTCCATCGGCCCCAGCCACGCCGAGCGCATCGCCGTGCATCTGCTGGCGCTTGACCCCCGGGACCGCTACCTTCGCTTTGGCTATTCGGCCAATGACGAGCAGGTCAAGCGCTATGTGGACGGGCTCGATTTCGAGCGCGACGAGATTTTCGGCATCTACAACCGCAAGCTCGAACTCATCGCCATGGCGCACCTGGCGTTTGCCACCGATCCCGAGCTCAAGAGCTGCGCCGAGTTCGGCGTGTCGGTGCTGGCGCATGCGCGCGGCCGGGGCTACGGCGCGCGCCTGTTCGAACGCGCCGTGATGCATGCGCGCAATGAAGGCGTGCAGATGATGTTCATCCACGCGCTGAGCGAGAACACCGCCATGCTTGCCATTGCCCAGAAGGCCGGCGCCACGCTGGAGCGCGACGGCGCTGAAACCGAGGCCTACCTCAAGCTCGCGCCCGCCGACATCGATTCACGCTTTACCGAGCTGCTGGAAGAGCAGATGGCGCAGGCCAACTACCGCCTGAAGGTGCAGGCCAGGCAGTTCCGGGATTTTCTGGCGGTGCTGCAGGAAATCCGCCAGGGCGTTCAGGACAGCCGCGACCGCATGAGGAAGTAAAGCCCCCACGCTCCCCACTGCGTGTGGTTCGCTGCCCCCCGAGGGGGCCGTTGCGCCTGTGGCCCGGCAAAGCCGGTTCCACGGCCCCTGCTGGCTTGCACTCCCGCCTTCCCAGGCACGTGTCGATCAGCTGCATCCGGCGCATCCAGGTTAACCACGCATTCGGCGCGGTGCAAAAAATTTCGGCTATCCTAGACCGCTTCTTCACTACCGACCGCCCTCACGTGTCCGATGTTCCTCCCAGTCGGGCTGCCAAGCCCGAAGACAAGCGCGGCTTTTTGCAAAAGCTCGCCGAAATGCTCCACCCCGGTCCGGATTCCAAGGACGAATTGATCGAAACCCTGGTGGAAGCCCAGGACAACGAGGTCATCGGCCAGCAAAGCCGCGAGATGCTCGAAGGCGTGATCCGCATGGCCGACATGACCGCCGGCGACGTGATGGTCGCCGCGCCGCGCATGGACCTGGTGAACATCGACGCACCGTTCGACGAACTGCTGCACCTGGTCATCGACACGGCGCACTCGCGCTTTCCAGTGTACGAGGACGAAAAAGAAAACATCATCGGCATCCTGATGGCCAAGGATTTGCTCAAACTGCAGCGCGCGCCCGAGCTGAACATCCGCGCGCTGCTGCGCCCGGCGGTGTTCGTGCCCGAAAGCAAGGGGCTGAACGAGCTGCTGCGCGAATTTCGCGGCAACCACAACCACCTGGCCATCGTCATCGACGAGTTCGGCCGCGTCGCCGGCCTGATCACGATTGAAGACGTGCTGGAGCAGATCGTCGGCGAGATCGAGGACGAATTCGACATCGAGGAAGACGCGGGCGACATCTTTGCCCTGGCCGACCACAGCTACCGCGTGAGCGGCGACACCTCGGTCGAGCGGGTCAACGAATCGTTTGGCGTGACCTTGCCCGACACCGACTTTGAAACCATCGGCGGCCTGGTGGCCCACGAGATGGGCCATGTGCCCAAGCGCGGCGAGCACTACGCGCTGGCCGGCCTGCAGTTCACCGTGCTGCACACCAAGGGCGGCGCGGTGCGCTGGTTCAAGGTGTCGCCGGCAACCGCCGCCGCTGCAGCGACGCCGGCGCCGTGACGCTGCTGCCTTGCCGTCCGCGCCGGCCATCGGCCGGATGAGGCCTTCAGCGCCTGCACGCCGGGGTTCGGCGCGCCTGAACCGAAACACAGCACCGCCGCGCAACCGGCTGGCGGTTTTTCAGCTTGCTATTGTATTGATAGCTGGATGCGCACACGCAGCCAGCGCTGCATGGCCTTTTCATTCGGTTTCATGGCTGGGGCTGGCGCAGGGCCAGCCGGCCGGCTGGCTGCAGCTGCTGGCGCTGGCGCTGCTGGCCGGGCAGCTCGACGGCGCGCGTTCGTGGCAGCGCGGCGCCTGGCTGGGCGGGCTGTTTGCCACCGCCATGCACTGCGCCACGTTCTGGTGGCTGTTCATCTCCCTGCATGTGTATGGCGGGCTGGCCGCGCCGCTGGCGGTGCTGGCCGTGGGGCTGCTGGCGGCCTTGCTGGGCCTTTACTATGTGGCCGCCTGTGCAGGGTTTGTGGCTCTGGCGCCCGCCCGGCTTGCGTTGCGTGCTCTGTTTTTTGCAGCGATGTGGCTGCTGGCCGAACTGGCGCGGGTGAAGTTCTTCACTGGTTTTCCCTGGGGCGAGGGCGGCTATGCGCATGTCGATGGCTGGGCCCGGCCGCTGGCCGCCTGGATCGGCGTGCATGGCCTGACTTTCCTGGCCGCGCTGCTGGCCGCCTGGCTGGCCTTTGCCCTGCTGGCGCCCAGAACGCGCTGGCTGGCCGCGCTGGCCGGCATCGCGCTGGGCGCGGCCGTGGCTTGGCTGCCGGTCGATGGCGCCCGCGAAGCCGAAGCCGACCCGGCGCTGGCCCGGCCCATGGCCGTCACGCTGCTGCAGGGCAACATCCCGCAAGGCGAGAAATTCGAGCCCGGCACCGGCGTGGCCACGGCATTGAGCTGGTACGGCGAGCGGCTGAGCCAGGCCCGGGGGGCGCTGGTTGTCGCGCCCGAAACCGCACTGCCGCTGCTGCCGCAGCAGCTGCCCGAAGGCTATTGGCAGGGCTTGCAGGCGCGTTTTGCCAGCGGCGGCCAAGCCGCGCTGATCGGCCTGCCGCTGGGCGACTACGACACCGGCTACGCCAATTCGGTGCTGGGCTTCAAGCCGGCGCCGGCAGACCAGGGCACGCCGCTGGCGCCGCCCGCCGCGCCCTACCGCTACGACAAGCACCACCTGGTGCCGTTCGGCGAGGTGATTCCGCCGGGCTTTCACTGGTTCATCAACCTGATGCGCATCCCGCTGGGCGACTTCCAGCGCGGCGCGGTCGGCCAGCCTTCGTTTGAATGGCAGGGCCAGCGCCTGGCGCCCAACATCTGCTACGAAGACCTGTTCGGCGAGGAACTGGGCGCGCGCTTTGTCGATGCCGCCCGCGCGCCGACGGTGTTCGTCAACGTCAGCAACATCGCCTGGTTCGGCAACACGGTGGCCATCGACCAGCACCTGCAGATCTCGCGCATGCGCGCGCTGGAGTTTGCCCGGCCGATGATCCGCGCCACCAACACCGGCGCCACCGCCATCATCAACCACCGGGGCGAGGTCACGCATGCGCTGGCGCGCCACACGCGCGGCGTGCTGACGGGCGACGTGCAAGGCCGCAGCCGCATCACGCCCTACGCCTGGTGGGTCGGGCGTTTCGGGCTTTGGCCGCTGTGGGCGCTGGGCCTGGCGGCGCTGGCGCTTGCGCTGGTTTTTCGGCGCCGGGGCTGAAATGGTCGCCGCGTAAAATGAGCGGTTTTGCGCTACCGCCCGAGGCGTCGCCGACGCCAGGCGCCTGAAAAGCCGCATTTCGCTACTGATAAAAATCCAAACCTATGCTCACTTTCCAGCAAATCATCCTGAAGCTGCAGTCCTACTGGGCCGACCAGGGTTGCGCGCTTTTGCAGCCTTATGACATGGAAGTCGGCGCCGGGACTTCGCACACTGCTACGTTTTTAAGAGCACTTGGCCCCGAGCCGTGGAAAGCGGCCTATGTGCAGCCCAGCCGCCGCCCCAAGGACGGGCGCTACGGCGAGAACCCCAACCGCCTGCAGCACTATTACCAGTACCAAGTGGTCTTAAAGCCCGCGCCGGCCAACATTCTGGAGCTGTACCTGGGTTCGCTGCAGGCGCTGGGCTTTGACCTCAAGCAAAACGACATCCGCTTCGTCGAGGACGACTGGGAAAATCCGACGCTGGGCGCCTGGGGCCTGGGCTGGGAAGTCTGGCTCAACGGCATGGAAGTGACGCAGTTCACCTATTTCCAGCAGGTCGGCGGCATCGACTGCAAGCCCGCCACGGGCGAGATCACCTACGGCCTGGAGCGCCTGGCGATGTACCTGCAGGGCGTGGACAACGTCTACAACCTGACCTGGACCGAGGGCCTGGATGGCTCCAAACTCACGTATGGCGACGTGTACAAGCAAAACGAGGTCGAGCAATCGCGCTACAACTTCGAGCATTCCGACGCCGATTTCCTGTTCACCGCCTTCACGGCGCACGAAAAGCAGGCCAAGCACCTGATCGAGCAGCAGCTCGCCCTGCCGGCCTACGAGCAGGTCTTGAAAGCCGCGCACAGCTTCAACCTGCTCGACGCGCGCGGCGCGATCAGCGTCACCGAGCGCGCCGCCTACATGGGGCGCATCCGCAACGTCTCGCGCCTGGTGGCGCAGAGCTATTTAGACAGCCGCGAGCGCCTGGGTTTCCCGATGGCGCCGCGCGAATGGGTTGAACAGATGACGAAAACCACCACGACGAAGAAGGGCGCCTGAGCCATGACCACGCAAAACCTTCTGGTCGAACTGTTTGTCGAGGAACTCCCGCCCAAGGCGCTGAAAAAGCTCGGCGACGCCTTTGCCGCCGTGCTGGCCGAGCAGCTCAGGTCTCTGGGGCTGGCGAGCGACGAATCGGCGGTCACGGCCTATGCCTCGCCACGCCGGCTGGCCGCGCACATCAGCCACGTCTGGCGCAAGGCCGACGACAAGGCCGTGCAGCAAAAGCTCATGCCGGTGTCGGTGGGGCTGAACGCCGCCGGCCAAGCCACGCCTGCGCTCATCAAGAAACTCCAGGCGCTGGGCGCCGATGTGTCCGATCCGGCCGCTGCCGTCGCAGCGCTCAAGCGCGCGCCCGACGGCAAGGCCGAGGCGCTGTTCTACGACAGCCTGGTGACCGGCGCGACGCTGGACACCGGATTGCAAAAGGCGCTCGAAGAAGCCATTGCCAAGCTGCCGATTCCGAAAGTCATGAGCTACCAGCTGGAAACCGACTGCGAGCTGCCCGGCTGGACGAGCGTGAACTTCGTGCGCCCGGCGCACGGCCTGGTCGCGCTGCACGGCAGCGCGGTGGTGCCGGTGAAGGTGCTGGGGCTGAAGGCCGGCAACTTCACCCACGGTCACCGTTTTGAAGCCGCCGTCGATCCGGTGGTGTTGAAGGATGCCGACAGCTACGCCGTGACGCTGGAAATCGACGGCGCGGTGATCGCCAGCTTTGCCCAGCGCAAGGCCGAGATTGCGCGCCAGCTGGCCGAGGCGGCTGCTGAGCTGGGCGGCGGCGTGCGGCCCATCGAGGACGATGCGCTGCTCGACGAGGTCACGGCGCTGGTCGAGCGGCCCAACGTGCTGGTCTGCGAATTCGAAAAGGAATTTTTGGATGTGCCGCAGGAATGCCTCATTTTGACCATGAAGGCCAATCAGAAATACTTTCCGCTGTTAGATGCCGCAGGCAAGCTGACGAACCAGTTTCTGGTGGTCAGCAACATCAGCCCCGAGGACGCCAGCGCGGTGATCGGCGGCAACGAGCGCGTCGTGCGCCCGCGCTTGGCGGACGCGAAGTTCTTCTTTGACCAGGACCGGAAAAAGACGCTGGCCTCGCGCGTGGAAGGGCTGGACAAGGTGGTTTACCACAACAAGCTGGGCAGTCAGGGCGAGCGCGTACAGCGGGTTTGCGATATTGCCTATGCAATCGGCATGAAACTCGCTGCCATTGAAGGAGATTCGACGCTGGCGATTCAGGCTCAGCTTGCAGCACAGCTTGCAAAGGCTGACCTGGTCACCGACATGGTGGGCGAATTTCCTGAGTTGCAGGGCACCATGGGCCGCTACTACGCGCTCAATGACGGCCTGAGCACTGATGTGGCCGATGCGATTGAAGACCACTACAAGCCGCGCTTTGCCGGCGACGAACTGCCGCGCGGCACAACAGGCGTGGTCATCGGGTTGGCCGACAAATTAGAGACGCTGGTCGGCATGTTCGGCATCGGCAACCTGCCCACCGGCGACAAAGACCCGTTCGCGCTGCGCCGCCATGCGCTAGGCGTGATCCGCATGCTGGTCGAAAAAGACCTGCCGCTGGACCTGACGGCGCTGCTGCAGGGTGCCGTTCCGGTCTTTGGCGACAAGATCACCGACGCAACGCCGGCGCTGGCCGACTTCATCTATGACCGTCTGGCCGGCGCGCTGCGCGAGCAGGGCTTCAGCGCGCAGGAGGTCGATGCGGTGGTGTCGCAAAAACCGCAGCGCCTGGGCGATGTGGCCCGGCGCCTGTCGGCCGTGCGCGCCTTTGCCGCGCTGCCCGAGGCGCCCGCGCTGGCCGCCGCCAACAAGCGCATCGGCAACATCCTGAAAAAAGCGCTGGAAGTCGATGCGCACGTCAGCGAGCTGCTGCTCAGGGAGCCGGCTGAAATCGCCCTGTACGCCGTGATGCAGGACATCGTTCCTGGCGCCAATGCCCTGTTCGACGCTGGCGACTACACCGCCTCGCTGCGCACGCTGGCCGCCCTGCGCGCGCCGGTTGATGCCTTCTTCGACGGCGTGATGGTCAACGTGCCCGATGATGTGGAAAACGCCGTGGAGCTGCGGCTGAACCGTCTGGGCCTGCTCAAAACCTTGCACGACGCCATGAACCGCGTGGCCGACCTGTCGCGCCTGGCGGCCTGAAGCCGGTCTTGCCCGCCGTTGATCCCATGAGCCCTCGGGAACCCGCCATCGCCGCCAGCCCCCGCCCGGCCGCAGCGCCCGCGCCGGGCGGCTGGACCTCGCGGCACACCGCCTGGCTGCTGTTCGCGCCGCCGGCCTGCATGGTCGGTGTGCGCTGGCTGCTGCAGCTGGCCGAGGACCGCCAAGCCGGGGAGCCGGCGCTGTCGCTGGTGCCGGTGTCCACCACCTCGGGCGTGCTGGAGCTGATCTGGCCGGCGGCCGTGGCGCTGGCCCTGCTGGTGGCTGCGGGGCTGGTGATTCGCCGTCTGGGATGGCGCCGCGTCATGCCCGTGCTGGGCGTGGCCTGGGTGCTGCTCTGGCTGGCCGGCACGGGCGCCCTGGTGCAGCGGCACCTGAACCGGCAGGGCCTGTTCCTGCAAGAAACGGGCGCATCGCCGCCGGCGCCCGCCGCTTCCGCCGCGGCGCGGGTGGTGACCAACCAGTTCAAGCTGCCCAGCCTGCACGGCCTGGGCGGCACCGAGCTGGTGCTGCAGGTTCAAGGCCTGGCGGTGCCGCACCGCCTGCTGATCGACGATCCCAAGGTGGCGTCCCTCAAGCCGGGCGACACGCTGGCGCTGCAGCTGGCGCCGGGCCGTTTCAGCGGCCTGTTCGTGACCGGCTGGCAGGCCCCGGGCCTGGCGCCGCCCGTTTCCCCTTCCAACCCAAAGCCATGAAACTTGTCATCCTTGACCGCGACGGCACCATCAACAGCGACAGCGAAGAATTCGTCAAGTCGCCCGACGAGTGGCTGCCGCTGCCCGGCACGCTCGAAGCCATTGCACGGCTCAACCATGCCGGCTGGCATGCGGTGATTGCCTCGAACCAGTCGGGGCTGGGGCGCGGCCTGTTCGACGTGGTCTCGCTCAACGCCATGCACGCCAAGATGCACAAGCTGCTGGCGCTGCAGGGCGGGCGCATCGACGCGGTGTTCTTCTGCCCGCACACAGCCGAGGAGCACTGCCGCTGCCGCAAGCCGCTGCCGGGCCTGTTCGAGCAGATCGGCGCGCGTTTTGGCGTGCAGCTGGCTGGCGTGCCCACGGTGGGCGACTCGGTGCGCGACATGCAGGCCGGCGCCGCCGCCGGCTGCGAGCCGCACCTGGTGCTGACCGGCAAGTCGGAAAAATACCGCGGCCTGGCGCCGCCCGAAGGCCTGCCGCCCGGCACGCTGGTGCACCGGGATCTGGCCGCGTTTGCCGATTTCCTCCTGGCGCGCAGCGAGCAGCCCGAAGCCCCGAGTCCTTGATGCTATGCAATTGATAGCTGCCTGCGCAGGCGGCATCTGCGCTTGAGGCCTGAAAGGCCATGAATTCAGGGCTTGGGCACGCTGCCGGCGCGCCCGGCCCGAAAAAATAACAACACAACCGCAAGAAGACCCGCCATGCCCCTGATCCGCTCCGTCCTGCACATGCTCTGGCTGGTGCTCACCGTGATTCCGTGGGCGCTGTTCGTCGTCGTCGCCTCGCTGTTCGTCAGCAGCACCACCATGTACTGGATGTGCGCGCGCTGGCTCAAGCTGTCGGTGGACAGCGGAACGGTCATCCTGGGCATCAAGAACCGGGTGACCGGCATGGAAAACCTGCCCACCGGCGAGAAAAGCGCCGCCGTGCTGCTGTGCAAGCACCAGTCCACCTGGGAGACGCTGACCATGCCGGCCATCATGCCGCACCCGCTGGCCTATGTGTTCAAGCGCGAACTGCTCTATATTCCATTTTTTGGCTGGGCAATGGCACGCATGGACATGATTCACATCGACCGCAGCCAGCGGGCGCAGGCATTCAACAAGGTGGTGGCGCAGGGCAAGCGCCTGATGGCGCAGGGCACCTGGGTGATCATGTTCCCCGAGGGAACGCGCATCAACCGCGGCCACAAGGGCGTCTACAAGTCCGGTGGCACGCGCCTGGCGATCGAGACCGGCGCGCCCGTGATCCCGATTGCCGTGACCTCGGCCAAATGCTGGCCGCGCAAGGCCTTCATCAAGCGGCCGGGCATCGTCGATATCTCCATCGGCAAGCCCATTCCCAGCGAAGGGCGCAAGCCCGACGAGCTGATGCGCGAGGTCGAGGCCTGGATCGAGGCCGAGATGCGCCGGCTTGACCCCGAGGCCTACGTCGGCCGCGCGGCCACGCCGGCGCGGCCGCGCGGCTGACGCCCAGTTGCCCACGCAGCTCGACCGGCAGCACATGGCACGCAGGATGGTTCAACGCATGCTTGACCTGTTCGGCGCCGAGCATGCGGCGCCCAAGGCTGGCGCGGCGGGCGCCGTCCATTCTTCCAGTTTGGAACAAAATGTGCCTCTGGCGCAGGCCGACATTGCACCGGTAGCTATCGAAACAATAGCAACTGCGGCGCTGGCCGAGCCGGCCGTGTTCCGCCATCCGCGCGCCAGCCGCGAAGTGGCGCTCGCGGGCCGGCTGGTGGCCTACGAGGTCCGGAGGCGCAAGCGCCGCACCATCGGCTTTTCCGTCGGCGCCGAGGGGCTGACCGTCAGCGCGCCCAAATGGGTGCCGCTGTACGAGCTGGACCAAGCGGTGCAGCGCAAGTCGGCCTGGATTCTGAAAAAGCTGCACGAAACGCGCGAGCGCCACCAGCGCCATGCCTCGGCGCGCATCGACTGGCGTGACGGCGCCACCTTTCCCTATCTGGGCGAGCCGCTGCAGCTGGTGCTGGACGGCCAGCTGGCGCCTGGCCTGCTGGCGCCGGAGGCCGGCGGCGCCGGCGGCGTTGGCCTTGGCACCAGCGCCGGACCACGGCGGCTGCGCCTCGGGCTGGCGCCCGATGCGGCGCCGGCGCAGATCCAGCAGGCGGTGCAGGCCTGGCTGATGGCGCAGGCGCGCCAGCTGTTCACGCTGCGGCTGGAGCATTTTTCGGCGCAGCTGAACGTTCAGTGGCGCAAGCTCAGCCTCTCCAGCGCCGCCACCCGCTGGGGCAGCGCCAGCAGCAGCGGCGCCATCCGGCTCAACTGGCGGCTGCTGCATTTCAGCCCGGCTGTGATCGACTATGTGGTGGTGCATGAACTCAGCCACCTGCGCTTCATGGACCACAGCCCGCGTTTCTGGGCGACGGTGCACAGCGTCCTGCCCGGGCATGCCGCCATGCGCCGCCAGCTCAAGGAGGAAGTGGTGCCGCGCTGGTGATGAGGTCAATGCGTGAATAAAGGCGCTTTTCTTGAAACAAAAGAAACTATATGCGCAATGAAAAAAATAGAAGATTAGGAAACTTGCCTACAATTTGTGGTTAACTTTGGAAAAGAAGCATGCCGGATAAGCTCATACTCGTCGTCGAAGACAATCCTGACCATCTGGAGCTCACGGTTCTGACACTGGAAGAACTGGGGGTGCGTGCCGAGATTGCCGTGGCGCGCGATGGCGCGGCGGCACTGGACTACCTGTTCGGGCAAGGCGCGCACGCCGGTCGCGACGTCCGCAAGCAGCCTTCCTTCATCCTGCTCGACATGAAGCTGCCCAAGCTCTCGGGCCTGGATGTGCTCAGGGCCGTGCGCGGCAATCCGCTCACGACCCTGGTGCCGGTCATCATGCTCACTTCTTCCAGCGAACACTCGGACATGGTGGCCTGCTACCAGAGCGGGGCCAACAGCTTTGTCCGAAAACCGGTGGATTTTGTCGATTTCACCGAAAAACTCAATCGTCTGCAGGCATTCTGGCTGGACGTCAATGAGGCGCTGGCAGCGGTGTGACGCGCTTGCCAGCCATGCGTCCAGCTTGCGGCTGACGTTCGCGTCCAAGCCTGGCCTGCCATGAAATTTCAGCTCAGCTTGCGCCAGCAGATTGCCCTGCTCATGGCCGTGGCCATGGTTCCGCTGCTGGGGTTGTCGGTGCTCAATGCCGATCTGAATGCCAAGGCGGCTGTCAGCCGCACCAGCCAGAACCTGCTGCTGGCCGTCTCGCTGGCCGCCGCCCATCAGCAGCGCAGCACGGACGCGGTGCGCCAGATGCTGACCACGGTCGCGCAGGTGCCCGAGGTGCGTGCGGGCGAGGCCGCACCCTGCAATCGCTACCTGGCCACGCTTCGGCAGCAGTTGCCCGGCTATTCCAACCTGGGCGTCGTCGGGCCGGACGGCTTTGTGCGCTGCCATGGGCTGGCCAGCAACGCGCCGGTCTACATGGGCGACCGGCCTCATATCCGCGAGGCCATGGCCCGGCGCAGCTTTGTGACGGGCGAGTACACCATGGGCTTTTTCACGGGAAAGCCGGTGGTCGCCTTTGCCTTGCCGGTGCTGGAGCCGCAAGGCCAGGTTGCCTTCGTTGTCTATGCCACGCTGGACCTGGCCGAGATGACCCGCTCGCTCACGGGTATTGGCCTGCCGGCCGGGGCTACGCTGGGCATTCATGACCGGCAAGGCGTGCTACTGGCGGGCTCCGCCGGCCTGCCGCTGGGGGTCGGGCAAAAGGCTGCCAGCGCGACCCTGCTGCAGGGGCTGAAAAACTGGGTTCCCGCTGCAGCCGAAGGCCCTGACAGCCAGGGCGTGCAGCGGCTCTGGGCCTTTGCGCCCAGCAGTGCGCAGGCGCATGCCGGCTTTCTCGTTGTGCTCAGCATGGATCGCAGCCTGGTGCTGCTGCCCATCCGGCATCAGCTGGGACTCGAACTGGTGGCCTTGCTGCTGACGGCGCTGCTGGGCGCCTGGCTGGCCTGGCGGCTGGGCGGGCGTGCCATCGTGCGGCCGACCAACGAAATTCTCAATGCCACGCGTCAGTTCCAGCGCGGCAGGCTGCAGACCCGCGTTGCACTGGATGCCGACGATGAAAAAGGGGAGTTTTCCCAGATTGCCGCCGGGCTGAACCGCATGGCCGAGTCCATGCAGGCGCATGAGGCGGCGCTGCAGGCCGAACTGGCCAACAGCCAGGCTGCCCAGGAAAAGCTGCAGGATGCGCAGCGCCTGGCGCGCATCGGCCACTGGCAGATGGACCTGGCCACTGAAAAACTCACCTTGTCCGAGGAAATTCATGCCTTTTTTGGGTTTTCCCCGCCGGGTTTTGACGGCGCCTTCAGCAGTTTTCTCTCCCGCATCCATCGCGACGACCGCGCGGCCTTGGAGGCGGCATGCGATGCGGCCATCCAGACCGGCGCAGCGCTGGACATCGAATTCCGGGTGATGCTGCCCGAAGGCGGCGTGCGCTGGATTCATCAGTTCAGCCGTGTTCGAGCCCAGGGGGCTGCGCCCCCGACGCAGCGCAGCGGGGTGATGCAGGACATCACCGAGCGTAAAAACGCCGAGCTGGCGATGGTCCGCAGCACCGAGCTGCTCAACCGCACCGGAACCCTGGCCAGAATCGGCGGCTGGGAGCTCGATGTCCAGACGATGGCGCTGTACTGGTCCGAGGAAATCTACCGCATCCATGAGCTGGCGCCCCTGGCGCCCATCAGCCTTGACGCGGCGGTGCGGTTTTATGCCCCCGAGGCGCAGCCCGTCATCGAGGCGGCGCTGAACGCGGCCTTGCGCCATGGCACCGCCTACGACATGGAGGTGCCGCTGCTCACCGCCAGCAAGCGCCAGGTCTGGGTGCGCACCCAGGGCTGCGCGCTTGTGGAAAATGGCCGGGTGGTGCGGCTGGTGGGCGTGCTGCAGGACGTGTCCGCCCAGCACCAGGCCCACGAGCATCTGCGCCTGCTCGAAGCGTGCCTTTCGCGCCTGAACGATGCCGTGGTGATCACCGAAGCCGAACCGGCCGGGGGCGAGGGGCCGCGCATCGTGTTTGTCAACGATGCTTTTGAGCGCCAGAGCGGCTTTGCCCGCGAGGAGGTGCTGGGCCAGTCGCCGTGCATGCTGCGGGCGGACAGCACCCGGCGCGCCGAGCTGGAGCCCATCGCCACGGCGCTTCAGAACGGCCAGCCGGTGCTTGCCCAGCTGGTCAACTACAACAAGGATTCCCAGGAGTTCTGGGGCGAGCTCGATATCGTGCCGGTGTTCGATGCCAAGGGCGTGGTCACGCACTGGGTATCGGTGGAGCGCGACATTACGCAGCGCAAGCTGGCCGAGCAGGACTTGATCGACAGCGAGCAGCGCTATGCGACGCTGTTCGAGACGGCGCCCCTGCCCATGTGGGTGTATGACACCGCGACCAGCCGTTTCCTGGCGGTCAACAAGGCAGCGGTCGCGGCCTATGGCTATTCGGCGGCAGAGTTCCTGTCGATGACGATTTTTGACATCCGGCCCCCCGCCGAGCACGACCATCTGCGCCACTGGCTGAGCAATCCGTCACGAAAGCAGGCCCAGTGGCACGATGTGCGCAAGGACGGCTCGTTTTTTTCAGTCGAAACCGTCTCCCAGCCGATCCAGTATGCCGGCCGCGCTGCCCGCCTGGTGGTTGCCGTGGACAAAACCAGCCAGGACGATGCCGAGAAGAAAACGCAGGAGTACCTCTTTACCCTGCAGCGCGCGGCCGACGCGGCCCAGGCCATCACCTGGCACCAGACGCTGGACGGCACGATGCAGGAAATTGCCGAGCAGGCGCGCGGCGTGATCGGCGTGCACCAGGCGGTGGTGAGCCTGCGGGCAGAAAGCGCCGCCGAAGGCAAGGTCCACGCCCTGTCGCTGTCGGAAAAGTACGAGTCCTACCGGGACTGGATCAGGCCGCCGGACAACTGCGGCATCTACAACGTCGTGTGCGAGAACAACCGCCTGCTGCGCATGACCCAGGCCGAACTGCAGGCCAATCCGCACTGGCATGCGCCCGGCGTGCAGGCGGACAAGTATTTTCCGATGCACGGCCTGCTGGCCGTTCCCTTGATTGCCCGCAACGGAAAGAACATCGGCTTGCTCCAGCTTTCCGACAAGTACGAGGGCGAGTTCACCAAGCAGGATGAGTATGTGGCGCTGGAGCTGAGCCATCTGGCCTCCGCCGCACTGGAAAACTCCCGGCTGCTGGAGAAGATCAGCCTGCTCAACGCCGGGCTGGAACAAAAAGTGGCTGAGCGCACGCTGGCGCTGGCCCGCCAGGAGGCGCTGTTCCGGGTGCTGGCCGAGCAGGCGCCGCAACTGGTGTGGACCGCCGATCCGCAGGGACGCGCCACCTATTTCAACCGCGCATGGTTCAGCCTGGTGGGCGGCGAACTCAAGGACTGGACCGGCTACCAGTGGCTGGCCGTCGTCCATCCCGAGGACGTGCCCGGCATGAAGGCCAACTGGCAAGCCTCCCAGGCCAGCCATGTCCCCTATGCGGGCATCCGCCGCCTGAAGTCCAGGGCCGGCGCGCTGCACACCATGTCGTACCGCGCGTCTCCGGTCCTCGATGCCGAGGGCAACGTGGCCTTCTGGGTCGGCATCGATGCGGACATCACCGAAGTCAAGGCCATCGAGGCGGCCCTGCGCCTGTCCAACCAGGAGCTGGAGGCCTTTTCCTATTCCGTCTCGCACGACCTGCGCGCGCCGCTCAACACCGTGGACGGTTTCAGCCGTCTGCTGGCCAAGGAGCTGGCGCTGCAGCTGGCCGACGGGGCCAGCGCAAAGACCAGCCATTACCTGGCGCGCATTCAGGCCGGCGCTGCCCAGATGGGCCGGCTGATCGAAGACCTTTTGTCCTTGTCGCAGGTGACGCGTGCGCCGCTGCATGCCGAGCCGGTAGACCTGTCGCTCATGGCCAGCCATATCCTGGACGATTGGCGCATGCGCCAGCCCGAGCGCGTGGTGACGGTGGAGGTTGAGGACGGCCTGCGCACGCAGGGCGACGAGCGGCTGGTCAAGGTCATGATGGAAAACCTGCTGGCCAATGCCTGGAAGTTCACCTCGAAATTGGCGCATGCCAGCATTGCCGTCGGCCAGGCGTCCGATGCGTCGGGCTTGCCGGTATTTTTTGTGAAAGACAACGGCGCGGGCTTTGACATGGCCTTCTCGGCCAAGCTCTTTGACCCTTTCCAGCGCTTGCATGCCGTCTCGGAATTTGCCGGCACCGGCATCGGCCTGGCCACCGTCAGCCGCGTCATCAAGCGCCATGGCGGGCGGATATGGGCAGAATCAGCCCCTGGCTGCGGTGCGACTTTCTTTTTCACCCTGCCCCAGAGCAAGCCTTACCATCCTGATTAATTTGCAAGCCGGTTTGCGCATTTGCAGTGATATTTTGAGTAAGGGTGGATAAAACTCGTCAAACTGATTAAAATTACATCTGTGACAAATATAAACCTTTTTGAAGCGCCGTAATGTTGCATGAACCAAAAACTTTCGAAGCTGCCATTACGGCAAATGATTTTTCCAGCGAGGACTACTGCGGCACGAGCTATGCAGCCAAGGTGTTGGGGCTGTCTGTTGCCACGGTCCAGTCGCTGGTTGAAAAAGGTGAGATTGATGCCTGGAAGACGCTGGGCGGACACCGCCGTATTGCCCTGCAGTCGCTGAACGCCTACCTTGCCAAGCACAGCCCGCAGCTCTCGCGGGCCGACCTGCATCCCAAGCACCGCCTGCGCGTGCTGGTGGTCGAGGACGATGAGGCGGCGCGCGACCTGTACCGCTGCCACTTCGAGGAATGGGATCTGCCCGTCGATTGCACCTGGATGTCCTCGGCGCTCGATGCGCTGATGGACATTGCCAGCATGCGGCCCGACCTCCTGATTGCCGACCTGTCGATGCCTGGCGTCGATGGCATCGAAATGCTCCGCACCATCAAGCGCAACCAGAATCTGGCGGACATGCAGATCGTGGTCATCAGCGGCATGGCCACCGAAGCCATCGCCGCGCGCGGCGGCCTGCCCCCACAAGCGCGAATGGTGCAAAAACCGGTCAATTTTGACTGGCTGCAAGGTTACGTCACCGCATTGGTCATGGCCAATGCCAAGTGGCGCTGACAGCCTGCGCGCCCGGCTCTGATTGCCCGCGGTGAGCCGATTTCTCGACAAGTTCCGCCTGAGCCTGGCCGGAGATTTGCCAGGCGCCCATTCGCAGGAGCGCCATGGTCCTGACTCGCAACCGAATCTGGCGGGGCTGGAGCTGAGCCTGGACGGCATTGTGCTGATGGATGAGAAAAACATCATCCTCGACGCCAATGTCAAGGCGCTTGAATTCCTGCACTGCGCCTTGTCCGCCGTGATCGGCTACAGCCTCTGGGACATCTTGCCGCAGGAGGTTGCCGATCAGCACGAAGAGGCCACCGAGGCGGCGCTCGGCGCGGCCGAGCGCCATGTTTTCGTCGTTCACCAGAGTTTTGAAAACAGCTGGGTCGAATACACCTTCAGGCCCCACCCGGGCGGGCGCATCGTCAACTTGCGCGAAGCCGGACCCGCGCAAAAGTACCAGCGGCTGCTTGAAGACAGCAAGCGTTACAACCAGCTGATCTTCGAGGCCAATCCGAATGCCATGTGGGTCTTTGACCTGGATTCGCTGCGCATCTTTGCCGTCAATCAGGCCGCCATCCGGTTTTATGGCATTGCGCGCAAGACGTTCATGACCCTGGGCATGCAAGAGCTGTTTCCCGAGGGCGAGGGCGCCGAACTGCTCAATTCCCTGCGCCTTGAGAGCACCGATGGCACCGAAGGCACCTCGGAAATGCGGCTGTGCAAACAGAAGAAATCGGACGGCAAGGAAGTGCTGGTCGAGCTGGCGTGGAGCCGTGTCAAGTGGGATGGCCATCAGGCAGTTCTGGTCAGCCTGGCTGACATCAGCGACCGCCACCTGGCCGACAACGCACTGAAAAAAGTCAATGCGGAACTGCAGCAGACGCTGACCCGGCAGCAAGAAGAGCTGCAGACCGCCCGGCACGACCTGCTGACCTTTACCCAGGCTGTTTCCAGTGACCTGCAGGACTCGCTGCATGTGGCCAATGGATTTGCCACCCGGCTGGCTGAAAAGTATGCGCTGGTGCTTGATGACTCCGGGCGCCATTACGTCAGCCGCATCCAGGCCAGCATCGGCCAGCTGTCCCGGCTGGTGGATGACCTGCGCACGCTGGCGCAGTTGCCGCTGGCCTGCGGCGCGCCTGAACCGGTCGATCTGGCGCCGATCTGCCTGGCCCTGGTCGCCAATTTCCGCAAAAACGAGCCGCAGCGCAATGTCACGCTGGAGATGGACAGCCGCCTGCTGCTGCAGGGAAGCCGGCGCCTGCTGTCCACGGCGATGATGTGCCTGCTGGAAAACGCCTGGAAGTTTACCTCCAAAAAACCCGAGGCCTGGGTCAAGGTCGGACTGCAGCCCGGCAAGGCGGCCGATGAGCTGGTGCTGGTGGTGTCGGACAACGGCGCCGGCTTTGATCCGGTGTATGGCGCCAATCTCTTCACGGCGTTTCAGCGCCTGCATTCCTCGGCCGATTTTCCCGGCAACGGGCTGGGGCTGGCGATCATCAAGCGGGTGGCGCAGCTGCACGGCGGCACGGTCTGGGCTGAAAGTCCCGACCAGACAGGCGCCAGTTTCTTCATGACGCTGCCGCAAGGAAAAATCTGTCCCGACTGATGGTCGGCCGCCGTGCGCCGCCTGCGGCCAGCGCCTGCCTTGAGGCCCGCCGGGCGGTGCCGCTTTCGATGCCGGCCAGCGCGCAATCCCATCAAATTCCAATCGCGGCCTGCAAGGCATTGTCCGGATTTTGCTCCTGAATTCATAGCTGCCTGCCCAGCGCACGCCTGCGCAGCAGGCCATTTTGATGCTGAACAAGCCGTTTTCGGGTCGCCAACCGTGCGTTGCGGCGGGCATTTCCATTCACGCTATATTTGACGTTTACGTCAACGTAAGACGGCTGCTCTGTCGGGGATGCCGGCATGTGCCGGCGCTGCCGCTGACTGGGCCGCCTTTTCTTTTTCATCCATGGCCACAACCTACACCATCAGCGATCTCGCCCGAGAGTTTGACCTGACCACCCGCGCCATGCGCTTTTATGAAGACATGGGCCTGCTGCAGCCCGAGCGCGACGGGCCGGGCGGGCGCAATCGCGTCTATTCGGCGCGCGACCGAACCCGGCTCAAGCTCACGCTGCGCGCCAAGCGGCTGGGCCTGTCGCTCACCGAGGCCAAGGAAATCATCGATTCCTACGACAGCCCGCGCGACACCGCGCCGCAGCTGAAGAAGTTCCTCGCCATCCTGGCCGATCACCGCCAAAAGCTCGAAGACCAGATGCTGGACCTGCAGGCCAACCTGGACGAAATCCGGGTGCATGAGAAGGAAGCCCGGGCGCTGCTGGCGAAGGCCGAAAAGGCAAAATAGGCCATAATTGACGTTTACGTAAACGTCAATCAAAATGGCGGTTGGCCAGACGCTGGCAACCCCCTTTTTACCGGGCTTTTTCATGAATGCATCCACCGCGCCGTCCGAGCTGTTCCAGCGCATCGAAACGAGTTTCCTGCGCCAGGGGCTGATGCAGCACCTGGGCGCGCGGCTGGTGCGGGTCGAGCCCGGCCTGTGCGAGGTGGCGCTGCCGTATTCGGAGCGCGTGAACCAGCAGCAGGGCGGCTTTCACGGCGGCGCCATGGGCGCGCTGGCCGACATTGCCGGCGGCTACGCGGCGCTGACGCAGGTCGCGCCCGACATGGAAGTGACCACCGTCGAATACAAGATCAACTTCCTGGCCGGCTTTCAGGGCGGCGAGCTGCGCGCCGTGGGCCGGGTCACGCGCGCCGGCCGGCGCATCATCGTCACCACGGCCGATGTCACGCACCGGGACGCCAGCGGCAAGGAAAGCGCCTGCGCGCTGATGCAGCAGACCATCGCGCCGGTGCCCAAGACCTACTGAGCTGTCGCGGCCAACGATGTGCAGCGCGAGTTTTTCTCTCCACCCCATGCCATGGCGCGCATGCGCCTTTCCTGCCTTCCACAGAAAGAGACAACCATGAACAACATGCCCGGACTCAACTTCCAGCTTGGCGAAGACATCGACGCGCTGCGCGACGCGGTGCGCGACTTTGCGCAGGCCGAAATCGCCCCGCGCGCGTCTGAAATCGACCGCAGCGACCAGTTCCCGATGGACCTGTGGGAAAAGATGGGCGCGCTCGGCGTGCTCGGCATCACCGTCGGCGAGGAATACGGCGGCGCCGGCATGGGCTACCTGGCGCACATGATCGCCATGGAAGAAATCAGCCGCGCCAGCGCCTCGGTGGGCCTGTCCTACGGCGCGCACTCCAACCTGTGCGTCAACCAGATCAAGCGCAACGGCAGCGAAGCGCAGCGCCAGAAATACCTGCCCAAGCTGATCAGCGGCGAACATGTCGGCGCGCTGGCCATGAGCGAGCCGGGCGCCGGCAGCGACGTGATCTCGATGAAGCTCAAGGCCGAGGACAAGGGCGGCTACTACGTTCTGAACGGCAGCAAGATGTGGATCACCAACGGCCCCGACGCCGACACACTGGTGGTTTACGCCAAGACCGAGCCCGAGCTCGGCGCGCGCGGCGTGACCGCCTTTTTGATTGAAAAAGGCATGCCGGGCTTTTCCGTCGCGCAAAAGCTCGACAAGCTGGGCATGCGCGGCAGCCACACTGGCGAGCTGGTGTTCAGCAACGTCGAGGTGCCCGAGCAGAACATCCTGGGCCACCTCAACGGCGGCGCAAAAGTGCTCATGAGCGGCCTGGACTACGAGCGCGCCGTGCTCACCGGTGGCCCGCTGGGCATCATGCAGTCGGTGATGGACAACGTGCTGCCCTACATTCACGACCGCAAGCAGTTCGGCCAGAGCATCGGCGAGTTCCAGCTCATCCAGGGCAAGGTCGCCGACATGTACACCGTGCTGCAGGCCGGCCGTTCGTTCGCCTACACGGTGGCCAAGAACCTGGACCTGCTGGGCCTTGAGCACGTGCGCCAGGTGCGCAAGGACTGTGCCTCGGTCATCCTCTGGTGCGCGGAAAAAGCCACCTGGATGGCCGGCGAGGGCGTGCAGATCTACGGCGGCAACGGCTACATCAACGAGTACCCGCTCGGGCGTCTGTGGCGCGACGCCAAGCTCTACGAGATCGGCGCGGGCACCAGCGAAATCCGCCGCATGCTGATCGGCCGCGAGCTGTTCGCCGAAACCTGCTAATGCACTATGCGCCGGCCATCCGGCCGGCGAAAATACCGTTCATGACCACCACCACTTCCATTCAAGACCTGTTCACGTACAACCGCGCCTGGGCCGCCCAGATGGAGCGCGAGCGCCCGGGCTTCTTCACCAGCCTGAAAAGCCAGCAGAGCCCCAAGTACATGTGGATCGGCTGCTCGGACAGCCGCGTGCCGGCCAACCAGATCACCGGGCTGGACCCCGGCGAGGTCTTCGTGCACCGCAACGTGGCCAACGTGGTGGTGCCCAGCGACCTGAACTGCCTCTCGACCATCCAGTTCGCCGTGGACCAGCTCAAGATCGAGCACCTGATGGTGGTCGGCCACTACGGCTGCGGCGGCGTGCTGGCGGCGCTGACCAACCAGCGCGTCGGCCTGGCCGACAACTGGCTGCTGCACATCAAGGAGGTGCGCGACCGTCATGCCGCCATCCTGGAGGCTACTTCGCCCCAAGACCGGCACGACGTGCTGTGCGAGCTCAATGTCATCGAGCAGGTGATGAACGTGGCGCACACCACCGTGGTGCAGGACGCCTGGGCCAGCGGCCAGCGCCTGGCGCTGCACGGCTGGGTCTATGGCCTGTCCGACGGCTTGCTGCAGAACCTGCACATCACCGTCGATGGCCAGGACGGCATGGCTTCGCTCTACCGCGCGGCCATCGCCGGCGTGTCGGCGGCCCGGCGCTGAAGTCGGGTTTGGCTTCGGAACTGGCTTGAAAACATCACCGCTGTTCACTGCTTTCCACCGCCTCCACCATGTTTCCGCAGCGCCTTGACTCCCCGCTGGCCTACGACATCGCCAAGGCGATGCGCGACGGCTTCAACCGCCACTACCAGCTGTTTCGCACCGAGTCGGCGCGGGCCAAGCACCGCTTTGAGACCGCCGACTGGCACGGCCAGCAGCGCGCCCAGCGCGAGCGCATCGAGTTCTACGACCTGCGCGTGCGCGAAGCGACCATCCGGCTGGAGCGCGAGTTCAGGGCCGGCGAGCAGCCGATGGACGTGTGGCACCAAGTGAAGCTCCACTACATCGGCCTCCTGGTCAACCACCACCAGCCCGAGCTGGCCGAGACCTTTTTCAACTCGGTCACCACCAAGATCCTGCACCGCAGCTACTTCCAGAACGACTTCATCTTCGTGCGGCCCGCCGTCAGCACCGAATACATCGAGAACGAGGAGCCGACCGCCCAGCCGACCTACCGCGCCTACTACCCCAGCCCGGACACGCTGGCGGCCGTCCTGGCCCGGCTGCTCGGCGATTTTGAACTGCGGCTGGAGTTCGAGAACCTGGGGCGCGACGCGGCCTGCGTGGCCGACGCCATTGCCCTGCGCCTGGAGGGCGTGAAGCTGCGCGCCAATTTCCAGATCCAGGTGCTGTCCAGCCTCTTTTTCCGCAACAAGGGCGCCTACGTGGTGGGCAAGATCATCAACGGCTTTGCCGAGGTGCCGCTGGCGCTGCCCATCCTGCACGGCCCGGACGGCTGGCTGGTGATCGACGCGGCACTGTTCGGCGAGGACGACCTGCTGATGCTGTTCAGCTTTGCACGCGCCTACTTCATGGTGGACATGGGCATTCCGTCGGCCTACGTGCAGTTCTTGCGCGGCCTGATGCCGCGCATGCCGCGCGCCGAGATCTACAACGCGCTGGGCCTGGCCAAGCAGGGCAAGACGCTCTTTTACCGCGACTTCCTGCAGCACCTGCGCCACTCCACCGACCGGTTCCGCATCGCTCCCGGCATCAAGGGCATGGTGATGCTGGTGTTCGACCTGCCTTCGTTCCCGTATGTGTTCAAGGTCATCAAGGATTTTTACCCGCACCCCAAGGACACCACGCGCGAGCAGATCAAGGGCAAGTATTTGCTGGTCAAGCAGCACGACCGCGTGGGCCGCATGGCCGACACGCAGGAGTACGCGCTGGTGGCCTTTCCGCGCGACCGCTTCAGCGACGCGCTGATCGCCGAGATCGAAAAATTCGCCCCCAGCCAGCTCGAAATCAGCGACCGCGACGGCGACGGCCAGCTGGAAGTCATCATCAAGCACGTCTACATCGAGCGGCGCATGATTCCGCTGAACATCTACCTGCAGGAAGCCTTCGATTTCGGCGTGGCCGAGTCCGCCGCCAGGGCGCAGATCGAGCGCGCCGTCATCGAGTACGGCAACGCCATCAAGGACATGGTGGCGGCCAACATCTTTCCGGGCGACATGCTCTGGAAGAACTTCGGCATCACGCGCCACGGCAAGGTGGTGTTCTACGATTACGACGAGATCGAATACATCACCGACTGCAAGTTCCGCAAGGTGCCGCTGCCGCGCAACGAGGAAGACGAGATGAGCGGCGAGATCTGGTACCCGGTCGGCCCCAAGGACGTGTTTCCCGAAACCTTCGGCCCGTTCCTGCTGGGCAATCCGGTCGTGCGCGAGGTCTTCATGAAGCACCACGCCGACCTGCTCGACCCTGCCTTCTGGCAGCAGCACCAGGCGCGCATCCAGGCCGGCCATGTGTACGACGTGTTTCCCTACGAGCAGCAAAAACGCTTTGCGCACCGGAGCGAAAGCGCGCCGTCCGGCTGAAGCCCGGGCCGCGCCTGCGTAGGCTGAATATTCTGTTTTCCTTCATTCCAACGCTATTTCCAAGGAGTTCCACATGCCTGATTCCATCGTCATCCTCGGCGCGGCGCGCACGCCCATGGGCGCCTTTCAGGGCGATTTCGCCAGCTTGTCCGCCAACGACCTGGGCGGCGCGGCGATCCGCGCGGCTGTCGAGCGCGCCGGCGTCGCCCCTGAAAAGGTGGACGAGGTGCTGTTCGGCAACTGCCTGATGGCCGGCCAGGGCCAGGCGCCGGCGCGCCAAGCCGGCTTCAAGGGCGGCCTGCCGCAATCGACCGGCGCCGTGACCCTGTCCAAGATGTGCGGCTCGGGCATGCAGGCGACCCTGCTGGCGCACGACCAGCTGCTGGCCGGCAGCCGCGACCTGATGGTCGCCGGCGGCATGGAGAGCATGACCAACGCGCCCTACCTGATGCTCAAGGGGCGCGGCGGCTACCGCATCGGCCACGACCGCATCTTCGACCACATGATGCTCGACGGCCTGGAGGACGCCTACGAGGCCGGCCGCTCCATGGGCACTTTCGGCGAGGACTGCGCCGCCAAGTACGGCTTCACCCGCGAGCAGCAGGACGCCTTTGCCACGGCCAGCGTGCGCCGCGCCAAGGAGGCCAGCGAGTCCGGCGCCTTTGCCGCCGAAATCACACCCGTCACCGTCAAGACCCGCGCCGGCGACGCCATCGTCTCGGTGGACGAAGGCCCAGGCAAGGTCAAGCTCGACAAGATCCAGACGCTCAAGGCTGCCTTCAAGAAAGACGGCACCATCACCGCCGCCTCCAGCTCGTCGATCAACGACGGCGCGGCCGCGCTGGTGCTGGCGCGCGCATCGA
>Ga0308165_1001760_pt1 | contig 28680 bp, 26 predicted proteins | sample PhyWR2_FD_201032 | JGI IMG/M metagenome (GOLD analysis project Ga0308165, IMG submission 201032) | Phyllosphere microbial communities from UC Gill Tract Community Farm, Albany, California, United States - DLSLW.R2 | ecosystem: Host-associated > Plants > Phyllosphere > Unclassified | place: USA... | reverse complement strand
GCTTAAAGCAGGAAGGCAAAGCCATTCTGTTTATCTCGCACAAATTCGACGAGATTTTCGAACTGGCGGATCACTACACCATTTTGCGCGACGGCGTGTTTGTCGGCGCGGGCGCGATGAATGAGATAACCGAAGAACGCATGGTTTCGATGATGGTCGGTCGCGCTATCACCCAAACCTTTCCAAAAGTGGAATGCGAAAAAGGCGACACGGTGCTGGAGGTCAACGATCTCTGCCATCCGACAGAGTTCGCGCACATTTCGTTCTCGCTGCGCAAAGGCGAAATCCTCGGCTTTTACGGTCTGGTCGGTGCAGGACGTACCGAGCTGATGCAGGCACTGTCTGGCGTCACGCACCCGTCTTCCGGGGAAATCGTGCTGAACGGCAAAGCGCAACAGTTCCGCCAGCCGTCCGACGCCATCAAAGCCGGCATTGTCTGCGTGCCGGAAGAGCGGCAAAAACAGGGGGCGATTATTGCCCTGCCTATTGCGCAAAACATCAGCCTGCCGCAGCTCGGCAAGCTCAACCCTAACGGCGTGTTAAATGCCCGCCGCGAATGGGCGCTGGCGGACGAATACGCTACGCGTCTGCAGGTGAAGGCCTTTAGCTGGAAACAGCCGGTCGAAACGCTGTCCGGCGGTAATCAGCAAAAAGTGGTGATCGGCAAATGGCTGGCAACGCATCCTGACGTGATCATCCTCGATGAGCCGACAAAAGGTATCGATATCGGCTCAAAAGCGGCCGTTCATCAGTTTATGTCCGAGCTGGTTGGACAGGGGCTGGCGGTGATCATGGTGTCGTCAGAACTGCCGGAAGTGATGGGCATGGCTGACCGCATTATCGTGATGCACGAGGGGCTGATGGTGGCGGAATACAGCGCAGGTGGTGCGACGGCGGAAACCATCGTCAGCGCGGCCAGCGGCGCAAAACAGGAGGCCGCGTAATGATAAAGCAACTGCTGAAGCACCGTGAGGCGCTGCTGGGTGCCGTGATCGTACTGATGATTCTCGCCATCGGCAGCCGCGTGCCATCGTTTATCGCGCCGGGAAATCTGGTGGAGATGTTCAACGACACCGCCATTCTGATCATTCTCGCGCTCGGCCAGATGATGGTTTTACTGACCAAAGGCATCGACCTGTCGATGGCGGCAAACCTGGCGCTGACCGGGATGATTGTCGCGCTGATTAATTTCCATTATCCGGATGTTCCCGTCTGGGCGCTGCTGATTCTGGCCACCGGGCTTGGATTGCTAATGGGCGCGATCAACGGCCTGCTGGTGTGGAAGCTCGGCATTCCGGCGATTGTGGTGACGCTCGGCACCATGCGTATTTACCGCGGAATTATCTTTTTGCTCTCCGGTGGCGGCTGGGTGAACTCCAACCAGATGGGCACGGATTTTCTCGCCCTGCCGCGCACGGCGATTTTGGGTTTGCCCGTGCTGAGCTGGTGCGCGGTTGCCGCCCTGCTGCTGGTGGGCTATTTCCTGCGCTACAGTCGCACCGGACGCGCCCTTTACACCGCGGGCGGCAACGCGACGGCGGCGTATTACACCGGGATTAACGCCGGAAAAATGCAGTTCGTCAGCTTCTGCCTGTCGGGCGCGCTGGCCGGATTCTGCGGCTATCTGTGGATCTCACGCTTCGCGGTGGCATACGTCGACGTGGCGAACGGCTTTGAGCTGCAGGTCGTCGCGGCGTGCGTGATTGGCGGCATCAGCACCATGGGCGGCACCGGGCGTGTTCTCGGCTGCCTGTTTGGCGCGCTGTTCCTGGGCGTTATCAATAACGCGCTGCCGGTGATTGGCGTTTCGCCGTTCTGGCAAATGGCGATTTCCGGCACGGTGATTGTGATTGCGGTGCTGCTCAACGAACGCGGCAATAAACGCAAAGGACGGCTGATCCTGCGCGATGCGGCGCTGGCACGTCAGAAACAGGCGGTGAACTCATGAGCAAAATGATGACTTCGGAAGAGATCCAAAATACGCCTGCGCCAACGGGAATTTTCCAGCGTCTGCTGTGCTGGGAAGGTTTTTTGCTGGCCGTGACCCTGGCGGTATTTGTGGTCAATGCTTTCGCCTCGCCCTATTTCCTGGATATCTGGAATCTGTCCGACGCGACGTTTAACTTCACCGAAAAGGCGATCATCGTGCTACCGATGGCGATGCTGATTATCGCCCGTGAAATCGATCTGTCGGTGGCGTCGACCATCGCGCTGAGTTCCACGGTGATGGGCTTTTGCGCGGCGGCGGGCGTGGATACACCGCTGCTGGTGTGCGTGGGATTAGGCGTTGGGCTGCTGTGCGGGTTGTTCAACGGCCTGCTGGTGACGCGCTTTAACCTGTCGTCGATTGTGGTCACCATCGGCACCATGAGCCTGTATCGCGGCATTACCTACATTTTGCTCGGCGATCAGGCGCTGAACAGTTATCCCGAAAGCTTCGCCTGGCTGGGTCAAGGCTACGTGTGGGGCGCGCTGTCATTCGAATTCGCGCTGTTTATCGTGCTGGCCGCGGTGTTCGCCTTTGTGCTGCATCGCACCAACTTTGGCCGCCGTACCTACGCCATCGGCAATAACCCGACCGGGGCGTGGTATTCCGGCATCAACGTGAAGCGTCACAACTTAATGCTGTTTGCGCTGGTGGGGCTGATGTCCGGGCTGGCGTCGGTCTTGCTCACCTCGCGTTTAGGCAGCACGCGCCCGACGATTGCGATGGGCTGGGAGCTGGCGGTGGTGACGATGGCGGTGCTCGGCGGCGTCAATATTCTCGGTGGCTCCGGCAGCATGGTGGGCGTGATTATCGCCGCCTTCCTGATGGGGCTGGTGACCTTTGGCCTGAGCCTGCTGAATGTGCCCGGCATTGTGATGTCGGTGATTATCGGTGCGATGCTGATTGTGGTGATTTCTCTGCCAATTATCACTCGCCGGATAATGCAACGAAGACGGATTTAAATTCCCCCTCACCCTAACCCTCTCCCCAGAGGGGAGAGGGAACCGATCGAGCCCCTCTGCGAAGAGGGGTTGGGGTGAGGGGAACGGATTACCCAAAATCATCATTAAGGAGAATTATCATGAGCTTTATGTTGGCGCTTCCCAAAATCAGCCTGCACGGCGCGGGCGCAATCGGCGATATGGTTAATCTGGTGGCAAACAAACAGTGGGGAAAAGCGCTGATTGTCACCGACGGACAGCTGGTGAAAATGGGGCTGCTCGACAGCCTGTTCACCGCGCTGGACGCCCATCAGATGTCGTATCATCTGTTCGACGACGTGTTCCCGAACCCAACCGAAGCGCTGGTGCAGAAAGGGTTCGCGGCGTATCAGGAGGCGGATTGCGATTACCTGATTGCCTTCGGCGGCGGTAGCCCGATTGATACCGCAAAAGCGATTAAAATCCTGACCGCGAATCCTGGCCCGTCCACCGCTTATTCTGGCGTCGGGAAAGTCAAAAACGCAGGCGTGCCGCTGGTGGCAATCAACACCACTGCGGGCACGGCGGCGGAGATGACCAGCAACGCTGTGATTATTGATACCGCGCGCCAGGTGAAAGAAGTCATTATTGATTCCAATATTATCCCGGATATCGCCGTCGATGACGCCAGCGTGATGCTCGATATTCCCGCGTCCGTCACTGCCGCAACGGGCATGGATGCGCTGACGCACGCCATCGAAGCCTATGTGTCTGTCGGTGCGCACCCGCTGACCGACGCCAATGCGCTGGAAGCCATTCGCCTGATCGCGCTGTGGCTGCCAAAAGCGGTCGACGACGGGCATAACCTGCAAGCCCGCGAGCAGATGGCTTTCGGTCAATATCTGGCGGGGATGGCGTTTAACAGCGCCGGTCTGGGGCTGGTGCATGCCCTGGCGCATCAGCCAGGCGCGACGCACAATCTGCCGCACGGCGTGTGCAACGCTATTCTCCTGCCGATCATCGAAAACTTTAACCGACCCAATGCGGTAGCGCGTTTTGCCCGCGTGGCGCAGGCAATGGGCGTCGAGACGCGTGAAATGAGCGACGAAACCGCAAGCCAGTCAGCGATTCAGGCGATCCGCGACCTGAGCACGCGCGTCGGCATTCCATCTGGCTTTAGCCAGCTCGGCGTGACCAAAGCGGATATCGAAGGCTGGCTGGACAAAGCGCTCGCCGATCCGTGTGCGCCGTGTAATCCACGCCCCGCCAGCCGCGATGAAGTACGCGAGCTGTATCTGGAGGCATTATGATCCGCAAAGCCTTTGTGATGCAGGTGAATCCAGATTCACATGACGAATATGAGCGCCGCCACACGCCAATCTGGCCTGAACTGGAATCGGTGTTGAAAGACCACGGCGCGCACCATTACGCCATTTATCTGGATAAAGCCCGCAATCTGCTGTTCGCGACCGTCGAGATTGAATCAGAGGAGCGCTGGAACGCGGTGGCGAATACCGATGTCTGCCAGCGCTGGTGGAAACACATGCGCGACGTGATGCCCTCAAATCCGGACAACAGCCCGATAAGTGCAGAACTGAAAGAGGTGTTTTACCTGGAATAATTCCCACCGTTTTCATCAAAATATGCGCATCCTCGCACTTTTAAAAAACCCCTGAATAACCAGGGGTTTTGCTATTGATTCCCTTCCACGCTGTGTTAATTTCGCTCAAAACTGGCATACGCCAGTTAATCAAGGAGTGATTTAACATGTCTGATTTAAAAGTCGTCACCCTCGGCGGTGGTTCGGGTTATACCCCGGAACTGATCGACGGATTTATACGCCGCCACCGCGAGCTACCGGTCTGCGAGTACTGGCTGGTGGATATTGAGGCGGGTAAAGAGAAGCTGGAAATCGTCGGTGCACTGGCCCAGCGCATGGTGAAAAAAGCGGGCATCAACATGACCGTTCACCTGACCACGGATCTCGACGCCGCCCTGAAGGGTGCAGACTTTGTGACCACGCAAATCCGTGTGGGACAGCTGGCAGCGCGTATTCAGGATGAGAAAATCCCGCTGCGCTACGGTGTGCTCGGTCAGGAGACCACCGGGCCCGGTGGCTTTATGAAGGCTCAGCGCACGATTCCCGTGCTGCTGGATTTATGCAGGAAAATGGAGGCGCTGTGCCCGGATGCGTGGCTGATTAACTTCACCAACCCCGCCGGGATCGTGACCGAAGCGCTCTCGCAGCACAGTCCCATTAAATCGATAGGGATTTGCAGCGGGGCGAACAGCATGATGCGCGACGTCGCGAAGGCCTACGGCGTCGAAAGAGACGCGGTGGATGCCAGGATCATTGGCCTGAACCACCTTATTTTCGCCGACAGAATCCGCGTGCAGGGCCAGGATCGCACGGACGATTTTATCGAGAAACTGGCCCAGGGCGTGGGCGGCAATCAGCTAAAAAACATTCCTGACGTCGGGCTACCGGCCGACTTCATTCGCGCCCTGCGGCTCTACCCGCTCTCCTACTTGAAGTATTTTTATCTCAGCCGCGAAATGGTCGAACACGAGCTCGACGAGCTCACGCACGGTGGCACGCGTGGGGAGCAGTCGCTGGCGATTGAAAAATCGCTGTTCGCACTTTATCGCGACACGGCGCTGTGTGAAAAACCCGCTGCCCTTGCGGCCCGGGGTGGGGCGCTCTATTCCGATACGGCCTGTTCAATCATCAGCTCGATTTACAACAACCGCCGCGAAATCCACGTCGTTAACGTGCCGAACCAGGGCACCACGCCCGACCTACCTGATACCGCCGTCATCGAAACCAACGCCATGATCGACGCCAGCGGCGCGCATCCCCTGAGTTACGGGCGTCTTCCGGTGGCCGTTAGAGGGTTAATTCAGAGCGTCAAAGCCTTTGAAGAGCTAACAGTTGAAGCCGCCATCAGTGGCGATCGTCGCGTGGCGTTGCTGGCGCTGGCCTCGCATCCGCTGGTACCGTCGGTTGCCGTAGCAGAATCGATCTTCAGCGACTATCTGCTCGCCAACCGTGAGTTTTTACCGCAATACGCGCGCTGATGCATTCGGCTATCTACAGGGAGTTCATATGAACCATTTTCTGGAGAATCAGTTAGTGCCGATCATGATGAAAATCGGCAATAACGTCATTCTCGTGGCCGTACGTAACGGCATCGCTTTTACCCTGCCGTTTATCATCGCCGGCAGCGTGTTTCTGATCGTGGCGAACCTGCCCATTCCCGGCTGGAGCGGATGGATTGGTCAATACGCGGCGCTGCTCAGCATTCCGGTGCAGGCAACGTTTGGCGCCATCGGTCTTATCGCCGCCGTCGGCATTAGCTATAACCTGGCCAGACATTACGAGCTAGACGGCCTGAGCTGCGTCTGCATCACGGTGGCTGTTTTCCTGCTGTCGCAAATCGACGAGCATCACAAGATTAACGTCGATAACTTTGGCGCCTCGGGGCTTTTCTCGGCCATTATTTTGTCGGTGATGACGGTCTATATCGTGCGTTTTTTTATCCAGCGCAAGATTTACATCACCCTGCCGGACGGCGTGCCGCCAGCCGTGCTCCAGTCGTTTGTCAGCCTGGCACCGGCCTTCGTCTGTCTGATGCTTATCTGGGTGGTGCGGGTGGTGTTGAACTTTGACATCAACGCCTTTTTCACGCTGATCTTAAGCCCTCTGGTGACGGGGCTGGATACGCTGCCGGGTATGCTGCTACTGGTTGGGCTAATCTCCCTGCTGTGGTGCTGCGGCATTCACGGCACCAACGTGCTGTCCGGCATTACCAGCCCCATCTTCCTGAAATTTATCGCTGAAAATACCGAGGCGTACCTTTCTCATCAGCCGATTCCGCACGTCAGCGCCGAAGGCTTTTACACCATCTTCATCTGCTCCGGCGGGTCTGGGGCGACCATGGGGCTGGTGCTGGCGATGCTGATGTCGAAGAGCCGCTATTACCGATCCGTGGGCCGGGTGTCCGTGGGGCCGTCGCTGTTTTGCATCAACGAGCCGGTCATCTTCGGCGTGCCGATGGTGCTGAATCCGCTGATGATGATCCCGCTGGTGCTGACGCCAATGGTGATTTGCACCTGCTCGTGGCTGCTCATGTCGTTTGGCATTATCGGCAAGCCGGTCTTCCAAATTCCGTGGACGATGCCACCTATTCTCAACGCTTATTTTGCCACCGGCGGGAATATTCCCGCGGCCATCTGGTCCGGCTGCATGGTGCTTATCTCTGCGGTGATGTATTTCCCGTTCTTTAAAATGCTTGAGAAGAAGCAGCTCGCGCAGGAAAAGCGCGAAAATGAAACCGAAATGTGCCCGCTCGGTGAGCAAGGTTAAACTTTAGGGCGCAGGTTTGCGCCCGCCTTCCCCTTCAGTGATAAACTGCCCGCCTTCATGACTGACTGATACCTTCCTCATGGCCGCTCGCTATATTGAAATCAAAAACAGTATCAGAGACGACATTCTGAGTAATCGCTATCAGGTGGGTGAAAAAATCCCTTCTGAAAGAGAGCTGTCACTGATCTACGGCGTGACCCGCGTGACGCTGCAAAAGTCCATGTACCTGCTGGAGCAGGAGGGCTTTATCGAGCGTATTCACGGAAAAGGCATGTTTGTCACCCGCAGCATCGCTAATGACCTGTATATGCTTAATAACGGAACCGGCGATTCGGTGCTGGGCTTTTCCCGCGAGTTCCATCATCAGGTGGCGGTCTCCAGCCGTCTTATCCGCCATCAGTTGCTCACCGCCAGCCCAACTATTGCCCGAGAGCTGGAGATGCAGGCCGAACAGCGCGTTCACTTTATTCGCCGCGTGCGCCTGATTGACGATGCACCGGTGCTGGTCGAAGACTCATGGATAAGCGCATCGGTTATTGCCAACATCCCCGACGAGGTGCTGGACGGCGGCTCGCTGTATGAATACATCGAAACCTACACCGGCAAAAAGATTAAGTTTTATAACTCAGTCATCGAGGGCGATCTGTTTTCCGAAGAGATGGCGAACCTACTGGGAATAGCGCCGGGCATGCCGATGCTGAAGGTCTCCGGCGTCACCAAGCTCGAAGATGGCACCGCCTTTAACTATTCGATTGGCTATAACCGGGCGGATAAATTCAAAATCAAAAACAGCTGGGTGGGGAAGTGACGTGCCACGGAGCTCCGTAGCACGTTAGGTTTAACGCGTGACCGGCGCGGCGTGCAGCGCGTCAGCGGTCCTCCGGTTTGAAAGCGTAAACGCCGAAATCACCGTTATCGTCAGCACAATACAACCGAGCATCAGGTAGGTGTCCTGGAACCCAATCCGGTCATACATATTTCCGGCAACGGCGGACAGGAAAATCGCCGCCGACTGTTTGGCAAAATTGAAACCTATCAGATAGATCGTCGCGGACAGTCGGGTATCGAACACACCGGTGATGTATTTAAACGCGCCCACCAGCAGGAACGGGACTTCCAGCGCATGCAGCATTTTCAGGGCGATCACTTCCACCACCGAGGTGGCGAACGACGAGCCGATAATGCGTGTCGCCATGATCATCCCGGCAATCAGCAGCGTATTTTTTGCGCCAATGCGGTTAATGATCCATGGCGAGCAGAACATGATAATCGCGTTACAAATTTCTCCTGCCGTCGTCGCAAATCCAAAGGCTCGCGTGCCTTCTTCTGGGGTGGCGAAGAATGATTTAAAGAAGGTGGCAAACTGCTGATCGAACACGTCGTAAACGCACGCCACGCCAATCACGTACAAAATAAACATCCACATTTTGCGCTGGCGGAACAGGCTGACCACCGTTTTCGCGGTGATTTGCGGCTGGTTGGCGCCGAGCGCGTTCATCACTTCAGCCGTCTGGTTTGGCTTAGGCTTCGCGACAACCAACAGCAGCATTAGCAGCAGCGCCGCCCCGGACCCCATCCAAAATACCAGCGACGGATCGATGCTGAACAGCACGCCACCCGTAGAGGCGCACAGTCCCCAGCCCAGACAACCGAACATCCGCGCTTTGCCATATTCGAAGAAACTGCTGCGGCTGACGCGTTCGACGTAGGCCTCAATCGCGCCCGCTCCCGCCGAGAAGACAAAGCCGATATACAGCCCGCCGCTCAGCGCCCCGAGCCAGATGCTGGTTTTTAACAGCGGCGCGAAGACGTACAGGAAAAACGGCGCGAACAAAAACAGCAGCACCGCGATTATCCACAGCAGATTTTTTTTCAGTCCCAGCTTGTCTGAAATCACGCCCAGCACAGGCTGGAAGGCGATCGCAGAAAGCGAAATACAGGAGAAAACAATTCCGGTATCGGTTTTGTTCAGGCCGATGACGTCCGACAGCCAGATCGGCAGGAACGGAAAGCAGGTGGCCATGATAAAGAAGTAGAGAAAGAAGAACGCCCCGAAAATCCAGAAATTAGGGTTGTCTTTGTGGGTACAGGCAGTCGTGTTCATTATTTTTATCCTCAACTGAGGGCCGGCTATCCGGCCCGTCACCTTTACACGCGTTCAACGCCAATCAGAATGGCGGTTTCCGGATCCAGAATCGGCAAGGCAATCCCCGCCTGCATCAGCCATTCACCGCTCACCGTTTGCGGCGCTTCCATCCACGCAGGCAGCTTACGCATGGTGTGCCCACCCTCGCCCGTCAGGCGGATATTGGGATGATCGAGCAGCGTGATGCGGTACTGCGCGCTCGCCTCCAGCCCCGGCATGCGCAGCGGCATCATCAGCGTGTAATCCGGCATCGCCAGCTGACTGACAATAAACAGCCCCTGCCCTTTGTCGCCACTCACTATACCGTGCGCCAGCGTGGTGGTATCCGGCATGTCCACGCGCCACTGCGTGCCGTGATGAATCACTTCGCGCCACTGTTTGTGCAACGCCGCGTAGTGGCGATAACCGTCTCGCTCGTGCTCATCGACGCTCAGCGGATCCAGCTCCAGCCCCATATGACCAAACAGCGCGGTCAGCCCACGGAAAGCGATGCTGTGCTGGCGGAATGTAGCGTGGCATTTATGATGACCGATATGCGCGCCCATGACTTCCGGCGGGAAGAAATAGCTCATGCCGCGCTGGATGGTGTTGCGCTCCAGGGCATCGTTGTTATCTGATGGCCAAAAACGATGGCAGCGGGTCAGCACTTCGTAATCAATGCGCCCGCCGCCCGACGAGCAGGATTCAAACTCGACCTGCGGGAAACGTTCGCCCAGCACATCCAGCAGACGGTAGTACTGGCGGATTTGCGCATCAGCGGCCGCTTTACCGTGATGGCCGGGCTGCACCAGCTCACGGTTCATGTCCCACTTCACGTAATCAATCGCGTGTTCACCGAGCAGCCAGCTCATACGTTCCAGAACGTAATCGAAGGCTTCCGGAATGTTCAGATTGAGCACCCACTGGTGGCGGCCGGTGGCCTGCGGATAGCCCGGCATTGCCAGCACCCAGTCGGGGTGGGCGCGGTACAAATCGGAATCGGGGCTGATCATCTCGGGTTCGACCCAAATCCCGAACTCCATACCGAGGTTTTTGACGTGGTTAATCACCGGCGCTAAACCGTCAGGATATTTTTTCTCGTCGAGATACCAGTCACCCAGCGCACCGTGGTCGTTATTGCGCCCTTTAAACCAGCCGTCGTCGATGATAAAGCGCTCCACGCCCAGCCCGGCGGCTTCGTCCGCCATCCGTTTGATGTACGCCGGATCGTGGTCGAAGTAGATGCCTTCCCAGGTATTGAGATGCACCGGACGCGGTTTGTTTTCCGGGAAACGAATGATGTTTTGGCGCAGATAGCGGTGGAACTGCTGGCTCATGCCGTTCAGACCCTGGGCGGAATAGCTGGCGTACAGGCGCGGCGTCCACAGCGTTTCACCCTCTTCAACCGCCATTTCGCCGGGCAGGTAGAGCGCCTCGGCCTGAACATAACGGCGGCCGTCTGTTTTGGCTTCGGCGCGCAGGCGGTGGTTGCCGCTCCACCCCAAATGGACGCCCCACACGTCGCCGTGCATTTCGTTAAACGACGGCGTGCCGGTCATCAGCGCCGGGAAGTGTTCGTGGGAAGACCGCCCGCGACGGCTTTCAATCACAAAGCTGTCGTGTTCAAGCGTGACGCGATGCGGTTGGAATTCGCGGATCCAGCGGCCATGAAAAGCCATCACTTCCTGCGCACGCTCGGCAATCGGCAGAGTGACGGCGAGCCTATCGACCTGCCACGGCTGCGCGCGCAAATTCGTCAGACCGTGACGCACCACCAGCACACCGCTGTCGTCGAGGGCAATTTCGCTGGTCAGACGTAAACCGGCATTGTCATCTTCGGCGGTAATCGAAAGATTTTGTGCTTCCTGCGCCACGGCAACCGTTTTGAATATCGGGGAACCGTCGAGTCCCTGACGATGCCCTTCAATCCCCGGCGCGCCGAACAATCCGTGCCCCAGCTCTGCCATCAGCGTCAGCGGGATATCGACATCCAGCCTGCCGTTGGCGACAGGTCGAGAAAGGCTTAGCGCATCATGCGGTGAAAAGTGGCGAAGATGCGGCCCCCAGTAGAGAATTTCGGCGAACGGGTGGGTTTTGATTACCACATCAACCGTCTTGCTTTCGAGTCGTAAAATGAAATCGTGCATCGGACATCTCCTGTCATCAGATGTCCTGAGTGTTGATCCGAAACGTTTCGGATACCAACCAAAACGTTTCGGATTTGTGATCGGTTTATAATTTTAACGTGTTTAGGCGGTTTCGCCTGGCGAGAATTCAGGTTGCCACAGCACCTGAAGCTGGGAGATGTCATCGCCGCCGATGAGCTGGCGCACCATACCGGCAATTTGTTTGCCCACGCCCTGGCGGGTGGACTGGATCACTGCCGCCACGTCGGTTTCGACAATGCTGTCCTGCGGCAGTCCGTCGTACACAATCAGCGCCACCGCGTTTTCACCGATCAACCGCCCCTGATGGTTCAGCGCCATCGCCGCGCCGTCGCCGTGGGTGTTGCAATCGGTAATGATCGCACTCGGCGGTTTTGCGAGCGCCAGCAGTTCTTGCGTGGTGTTGTAACCCGTGCGACGCGAAGGCGGCATGGCGCGCAGCCATTCGCTGGACAACCCTGCCTCACGCAGCGCATCAAGATAACCCTGTCGCCGCTGGGTGATGAACGCCTGACTATTGCTTTCACCGAGCAGTGCAATGCGCTGATGGCCTTTTGCAATCAGCCAGCGTGTGGCGTGGTACGTTCCGGCGTAGTTGTCGAAATCAAACCAGGCGTAAGGCTGCGGCAACTGGCTGCGACCCAGCGCGAGGAAAGGAAATCCGGCCGCCTGTAGCTGTTCAAGACGCGGATCGTGATCGAGCGTATGCGCCACAATCAGCGCATCAACGCGCCGGCTTTGCACCATGCGCATATAGCTGTGTTTGTCGGCCAGATCGTCGTCTGCAATCAGCAGCAAGTCAATCTCATGTCGCGCCAGTTCGTGGCTAATTTCGCCGACCATGTCCATAAAAACGCTGTTATTGAGCGGAACCGGATGCACCGGAAATACCAACCCAACGGCGTCGATTTTGCCCATTTTCAGGCGACGGGCAAAGGTGTTTGGGCGATAGCCACGGCGCTGCGCTTCGGCTTCAACGCGCGCGCGCGTCTCGCTGGAAACGTCATCATATCCGTTGAGGGCGCGGCTGACGGTGGTGACGGACAGCCCCAGTTCTTTGGCAATGGCTTTAAGCGACATGATTTTCCGTGTCCATGAAGGTGTTAGTTTTGTTCCGCGACCATCAACGCGTACGTATCTGGCTCAAGAGCTTTGAAGATATGCGGCCGATCGGCGGGATAGCAAATATAGTCCCCTTCTCCCAGCTCTTCGGGGGCTTCCGTCAGGCCAACCAACGCCCGGCCTTGTGTCACAATAATGTGCTCCACCGATCCTGGCGGATGGGGCTGCGAAATCCGGTCCGCGCCCGGCTGAGCCATCAGCATATACACATCACGACGCGCGCCCGGCGGACACGCTGCCAGCAAAATCGCCTGATAATTTGCATGCTCGGCGGTCACTTTTGTCCCTTCACCACGACGAATCACCTGCGTGGTGGGCTGCTGCGGCTCAAGCAAACGGGCAAACGGAATGCCGAGCGCAACGCACAGCGACCATAATGTTTCCAGGCTCGGGTTACCGTTGCCGGACTCTAACTGGGAAAGCGTGGATTTGGCGATCCCGGCACGACGCGCGATTTCCGCCAGTGAAAGCCCGGTCCGCGTACGCTCTCGCACCAGACTTTTGGCGATAACGCTAATTGGCTGCGTCATAAAACGGCCTCTGTTCTATAAATCGAACGAATCGTTCATCTTGTAAAACGACATTGATGCGTTCATTATAATGGAAACTCGTTCGATATGGCTAAAATTGTATGAAGCATTATTTCTCCTGCCTGAAAGGCGACACGATAAAAGCGATCGTTTTAGTGTGCCTGGCCGTGGGCGTCGTGGGGGTGTCCTATGGCTCGCTGGCGATGGCGTATGGTTTCCCGATTTGGGTGCCATTTTTGCTTTCGCTCACCGTGCTGGCGGGTGCGTCGGAATTTATGTTTATCGGCATCGTCGCCAGCGGCGGAAACCCGCTTGCCGCTGCGGCTGCGGGTTTGCTGGTCAATGCACGTCATATTCCGTTTGGCGTGACGGTGCGCGATCTGGTTGGCAAACGCGGCGCGAGCTTTTTGGGCTGCCACATCATGAATGATGAAAGCGTGGTGTTTGGCCTGTCGCAAAAAACGCCAGAGCAGCGCAAAGCGGCCTATTGGCTGTGCGGGTTGGGCGTTGCGATCATCTGGCCGCTCGGCACGCTGTTGGGCGCGGGGGTCGGTAAGCTGTTACCCGCGCCGGAAACCATCGGCCTGGACGCCGTTTTCCCGGCTATTTTATTGGCGTTGGTGGTGCCGGCGTTTAAGAATCGCACCACGCTCATCCGCGCCTGTAGCGGCGCGGCGCTGTCGCTGGCGGCGGTGCCGTTTGCCCCCGTCGGTCTGCCGGTGTTGCTTTCTTTACTGGGCCTCGCCGCGAGGAAAAAATAATGGGCAATATGACAATTTTCCTCCTCGGCATCGCCATTTTATCGGCGGGAACGTACCTGATGCGCCTCGGCGGCGCGAAGCTGGGCAGCCGTTTAGCATTATCTGAGCGTTCTCAGGCGCTGCTTTCCGATGCCGCAACGGTGCTGTTGTTTTCCGTGGCGCTGGCGACCACGTTTTACGAAGGCGAGCATTTTGCCGGAATGGCGCGGGTGACAGGTGTAGCATTTGCGGTGTTTTTGGCCTGGCGCAAGATGCCGTTGATCGTGGTGATTTTCGCCGCCGCCATCGTCACGGCGCTGCTGCGACTGGCGGGTTTACATTGATAAAATAGCTTCCCTGACGAGGTTATATTCGTCGGGGAAATTCCTCACGCCAAAGTGTGCCGCAGCCCACAAATAACTAGCCTCACTCCCTGCTCTCTTGTCACACCAGCCTGACATATTCCCGCTCAAAGCCAACGCATCGCCCCCGTAGAATGGCATAACGCATTCTTCAATGGAGTGATTTAATGGCCCTTCTCACCGCCCACTGTATTGACCTCAATATTCGCGGCAATAGCGCTTACTCGGTACTCAAAGCACTTGCCGACATGGCTTATCAAAATGGCTACGTCAGCGATCGCAGCGCGTTTTTACAGACGCTGCTCCTGCGCGAAAAACTTCACTCAACAGGTTTTGGTTCCGGTATCGCCGTACCCCACGGCAAAAGTGCCGCCGTCAAACAGCCGTTTGTGCTGTTTGCTCGCCAGGCCGAGGGCGTGGACTGGCAAGCCAGCGACGACGAAGCCGTGACCTGTTGGATTTGTCTTGGCGTGCCGCAGGAAGGGGAAGCCGATCAGGTCAAAGTGATTGGCAGCCTGTGCCGCAAAATCATCCACGCCGAATTTATCTCGCAGCTTAAACAGGGCGATACCGACCAGATTCTGGCGCTGCTTAATCAGACGCTGAACCACTAAGGAGTACACCATGGAAAAATCCTTACGGTTGGTGGCGATCACCAACTGCCCGGCGGGCATCGCCCATACCTATATGGTCGCAGAAGCGCTGGAGCGCAAAGCGCGCAGTCTGGGCCATACCCTTCAGGTAGAAACACAGGGTTCAAGCGGCGTGGAAAATCATCTGAGCGATGAGGCCATTCGTACGGCGGACTACGTCATTCTGGCCACAGGGCGCGGGCTGAGCGCCGACGATCGCGCCCGGTTTGCCGGTAAGCTGGTTTATCAAATCCCGATTTCGCAAGCGCTGAAAAATATTGATGCCATTTTTGACCAATTGCCGACGCAATCGCAGGTTTTCGCCGCCGATAGCAGCGTGAAGCTGGGCAAGCAGGACGTGCAAAAAGGCAGCGTGATGAGTCATCTGATGGCGGGCGTGTCCGCCGCGCTGCCGTTTGTGATTGGCGGCGGTATTTTAGTTGCCCTCGCCAATATGCTGGCACAGCTTGGATTGCCGTATACCGATATGGCAAAAGGCGCGCCGTCGTTTACCTGGGTGCTGGAGTCGATCGGTTATCTGGGCTTTACCTTTATGATCCCGATTATGGGCGCGTATATCGCGCTGTCGATTGCCGACAAGCCGGCCTTCGCTCCGGCATTTTTGGTGTGCTATCTGGCGAATGATAAGGGGCTGCTGGGTACGCAGTCCGGCGCGGGATTCCTTGGCGCGGTGGTGTTGGGCCTGGCGATTGGCTACTTCGTGCTGTGGTTTCGCAAGGTTAAGCTCGGCAAAGCGCTCCAGCCGCTGCTTGGCTCGATGCTGATCCCCTTCGTGACGCTGCTGGTGTTTGGCGTGCTGACCTATTACGTCGTCGGGCCGCTGATGTCCGATCTGATGGGCGGCTTGCTGCATTTCCTCAACACCATTCCGCCGTCGATGAAACTGGGTGCGGCATTTCTGGTCGGCGCAATGCTGGCGTTCGATATGGGCGGCCCGGTCAACAAAACCGCGTGGTTCTTCTGTTTCTCACTGCTCGAAAAACATATTTACGACTGGTACGCCATCGTCGGCGTGGTCGCGCTGATGCCGCCCGTCGCGGCGGGTATTGCGACCTATCTTGCGCCCAAACTGTTTACCGATCAGGAAAAAGCCGCCGCCAGCAGCGCGATTGTGGTGGGCGCAACCGTTGCTACCGAACCGGCTATCCCGTATGCACTCGCGGCTCCGCTGCCGATGCTGACCGCCAATACCCTGAGCGGCGGAATTGCGGGGATGCTCACTATTTCGTTTGGTATTCAGCGCCTTGCTCCTGGACTTGGCGTTTTTGACCCGCTGATTGGCCTGATGTCTCCAGCAAGCTCTTTCTATCTGGTGCTGGCGATTGGCCTGTCGCTCAATATCTCGTTGATTATTTTACTCAAGGGCGGATGGCTTAAGCGCCAGGCCGCACGGAGGGAGACGGCAAATGAACACTGAATTACTGAAATTACTGTGTGATGCAAACGCGGTAAGCGGTGACGAGCAGGAGGTGCGCAATATCCTGATCGACACGCTGGAACAGCATGCGGACGCCATTACCTTTGACGGGCTCGGCAGCTTTATCGCCCGCAAAGGCACGCGCGGACCCAAAGTGGCCATTGTCGGGCACATGGACGAAGTGGGCTTTATAGTCACCCATATTACCGAAGAAGGTTTTATCCGCTTCGACACCATCGGCGGCTGGTGGAGCCAGTCGATGCTCAACCATCGCGTGACGATTCGAACGCGCAGCGGCAATAAAATCCCCGGCCTGATTGGCTCCGTCGCGCCGCACGCGCTGAGCGAAAAACAAAAAAATCAGCCAATGAGTTTTGACGAGATGTTCATCGATATCGGGGCAAACAGTCGCGAAGAGGTGCTTAAACGCGGGATAGCGATGGGCGATTTCATCAGCCCGGAATCGAATTTTGCGCAATGGGGCGATGACAAGATTGTCGCCAAAGCACTGGATAACCGCGTGGGCTGTGCGCTGATGGCGGAACTGTTTTTGACCGTGAATAACCCGGAGATCACGCTTTTTGGCGTCGGGAGCGTTGAAGAAGAAGTGGGTCTACGCGGGGCACAAACTTCCGCCGAACACATTAAGCCGGATGTGGTGATTGTGCTGGATACCGCCGTGGCGGGTGACGTTCCGGGTATTGACGCCGTGAAATATCCTCTGAAACTGGGTGATGGACCAGGAGTGATGCTGTTCGACAAGCGCTATTTCCCCAACCAAAAATTACTGGCGGCATTAAAGGACTGCGCATGTAAACGGGAAGCACCGCTGCAATTTAGCACCATGAAAACGGGCGCGACTGACGGCGGGCGTTATAACGTGATGGGCGGTGGTCGCCCTGTGATCGCCCTGTGCTTACCCACACGGTATCTGCATGCCAATAGCAGTATGATTTCTACGAAGGATTACGAGGCGGCTTTCGCGATGGTGCATGAACTGTTGATGTCACTCAACGAGGAACATGTCGCCGCGATGACGCATTTTCGCTAAGGAAGCACCATGTTGAACGAACGCCAGTTTGCCCTGCTCGACGAACTTGAATCACAGCCCGCATCGCTCAGTATGCTGGCGCGGCAAACCGGCGTTTCTGCACGCACTATCATGCGCGACATCGACTACCTTAACTTCACCCTTAGCGGTAAGGCCCGCATTCAGGCTACCGGCAACGCCCTGTATCAGCTCGATATTGTTGACAGAAAACGTTATTTCCAGCTTTTGCAGCGTCATGATAATGATGACCGGATGCTGGCACTGCTGCTCATCCATTCGGTCATTTCCCGCGCACAACTTGCCGATGCGCTGAATTTACCTGACGCCTGGGTGGCTGAGCGTCTGCCGCGTCTGAAAGCACGTCACAACCGGGCATTTACGCTCGCCAGCCGCCCAGGCTCAGGGCATTACGTCGCGGTCGATCAGGATAAACGCATAATTTTACTGGCAAACCTGTTTCGCAAAGATCCCTTTGTGTTTCCGCTCGCGGGGTTCACAGCCGACGCATTCAACGCCCTTCAGGAACAGAGCGCTCCTCTTACGGAGTGGCCCGATATTGCGCCCGATTATCTGATCAGTATGATCCTCGCGGTTTATGCCCTGCGCCAGCAGCTCGTCGTCACGCCTTCATCGCATGACATCAGCGCCTTGCAGCAAGGTATTGAACGGGCGGGGATTTGGCTGAGTCCAGCGACCTTACGCGTACTGTGTGAACGGCTGGATAAATTGCAGAAGCATGCCGATAGCATGACGCCAGAGTACGTTACCGGGCTGCTGGCCGCGAATGCCACCGCTGGGCAGCCGCAAATTACCGACTCTCAGCTGGTTGACGATCTGGCCGGACATCTCACGCGCTGTGTCGCGATGCCGCATTGGCTGCCGGAAAATCGTCATGGGTCGATGAATAACCTTAAAGCGGCTTGGCCCGCAGCGTTTGATATGAGCGTGAAATTCATCAATCATCTGCGAACAGTGATGGATATTCCGTTTATTGACAGCGATCTACCGGGTCTTTATTTCGCCTGTGCGCTCGAACGTCATCATCATGAGTCCACGCCTGTGATCCTTCTGGCCGACCAAAACGCGATTGCCACCATTAATAAAATGGCGATTGAGCGTGAGGTATTGAACTGCCGGGTCGTGGTGGCGCGCACGCCCGATGAGCTTACGGCAATGTGTGACGAGCTGACGCCAGGACTTGTGATTAATAACAGCCATTACGCGCTGGACAACAGGCAAAGCGGCGTCCTGACTATCCGCAACATTATTAATTCTGCCGGTATCGATCAGATCAAAGACTATCTGGCGTCGGCGTTTATTCGCCAGCAGCCAGAACGATTTTTCCCTGCGGAAGGTTATTTTCATTATCACAACGCGCCAGATGAAAGCTGGGCGCAAATTGTCATGGCGATAACCACGCGACTGATCGGCAATCATATGCTGACGTCCATGGAGGCACAGCGCATTTGCCAGCGAGAGCAGGAAGGCGAGAATTTAATTGTGAATCGCATTGCCATTCCCCATTGCTGGAGCGAGCAGCCGCAACCGTTTCGGGGATTTTTCATTACGCTTGAGACATCTCTGTGCGTCAACAATGACGAAGTCAGGCATGTAGTACTGATGGCGTGTGCCAGCGCAGTGAATCGACAGGAATTAAAAATCTTTAGCTTTCTGGCAAGCGTACTGAGTCGCCATTCGAGGGAAACGATAGAAGAGTTGAAGGATTACGCGGCGTTTATAGCATTGCTACGGTAAGGATTAAGAAGAAAACCTGTCCCCGCTCCGCAGAGCAAGGGACAGTGGCTACATCGCTTATTTATTCAGTTCAGCGGTCATGTGAACCTGGTTACCAGCGAATGCCTGAGTAATTTTGTAAGATGACGCGCCTGCTTCTTGTGCCTGAGCAGCAATTATCGCTTCAGCACCGTCGATGGTGGTTGCGGTTGCGGTCACTGACTGGGCAGCAAATGAACCGAAAGAAGTGGCGAGTGCGATTACTGCAACAAAAGTTTTGATGTTTTTCATGGTATAAATCCTGTTCGTTAGTTGTTTATGTAAGGCGATTTGCCTTGATGTGATAAATAATAGACCTCATCACCGACAACTAAAAGCGGAAGGATTTGCTAAAGTCATTCAAATTTCCTGATCAACAATCAAGCGCTGTGGATGAGTATAAATCGTGACGCGTCTAGGCTTACAAAAGCCCACCAGCGTCAGATTGCAGCGCTGCGCCACGTCGACCGCCAGCGTCGTCGCCGCGGATACCGCGAACAGAATTTCGACGCCACACATGGCGGCTTTCTGCACCATCTCATAGCTTGCCCGGCTGGATACCAGCGCGGCGCCCTGCTGCCATGCGTCGCTTTCTCCCGCACGACGGCCCAAGAGTTTATCCAGCGCCACATGGCGACCCACATCTTCGTGTCCGCCTGCAATTTCCCCCGACGGTAAAACCCAGGCGGCGGCGTGCGTGCAACCGCTCAGTTGGCCGATAGGCTGAACGTCGTTGAGGTGCTCCAGGGCATGATCAAGCTGCCTGAGATTGAACGTTTGGGTAAACGGCAGCGGGATAATCGGCTTGCCGATATCGTTGAGCTGCTCAACACCGCAAACGCCACAGCCCGTGCGTCCAGCCAGCGCGCGGCGACGTTCTTTAAGTCCCATAAAGCGGCGGCTGGACAGCTCGATTTGCACTTCGAGACCGTTGCAGACCTTGACCACTTCCATGCCGTAGATTTCCTGAGGCTGTTCAATAATCCCTTCAGAGAGCGAAAAGCCGATGGCGAACAGCTCGAGATCTTTAGGCGAAGCCATCATCACGACATGCGAAATACCGTTGTAAACCAGCGCAACGGGCACTTCCTCCGCCAGAAAATCGGGCATGGAATCGGTAATGTGAGGGGGTCTGTGTACCGACTGTTCCACCACGCCCGCAGGCAGTGGCGACGTTTGGGTATCACGATTCTGTTTTGACACAACGGTATTCCTGAGCAACCACGTAGGTGAGGCCTGCTATTGCATCATAAACCGCAGGGCTCGCGCATAGTATGGATCAACTTTTCGGCTCCCATACCGTTCAAGTTTACCTACTCCTTCTGGAGAGGCACAACGTTGACACCGATACATAGTCGTAACATTCCCTAAGTAAAATGTGATTAGTATCACATTTTATAATCATCATAGTGATAATACGCTCACTTTGTTTTAACACGGCGGGAACAGGCTTACCGACATTGTGGTATTCTGAACATATCCCTCGTGCAAATGGGGGAATAAATCAATTTTTCAGCTTTGTGGTTATTTCTCATCCATAAAGTAAAACAATAATGACCCAAAATAATTCGCTCAGCGGGTGAAACGCCTGCTGCCGAAGCATGAAGGGTGGCAATGTCGAAACAAGGAGTGACCCATGCAGGTCAGCAGAAGGCAGTTCTTTAAGATCTGCGCTGGCGGTATGGCAGGCACGACGGTAGCTGCGCTGGGCTTTGCCCCAGGCGTCGCGCTCGCGGAAACACGGCAGTACAAACTGCTGCGCACCCGTGAAACCCGTAATACCTGCACTTACTGCTCTGTCGGTTGTGGGCTGTTAATGTATAGCCTCGGCGACGGCGCGAAAAACGCTAAAGCATCTATTTTCCATATCGAAGGTGACCCGGACCATCCGGTCAACCGTGGCGCGTTGTGCCCGAAAGGCGCAGGTCTGGTGGATTTCATCCACTCAGAAAGCCGCCTCAAATTCCCCGAGTACCGCGCTCCTGGCTCTGATAAGTGGCAGCAAATCACCTGGGACGACGCGTTTGATCGCATCGCTAAGCTGATGAAAGAAGACCGCGACGCCAACTTTATGCCGCAGAATGCGGACGGCGTAACGGTCAACCGCTGGCTTTCGACCGGGATGCTGTGTGCCTCGGCGTCCAGCAACGAAACCGGTTATTTAACGCAGAAATTCACGCGCGCACTCGGTATGCTCGCGGTCGACAACCAAGCGCGTGTCTGACACGGACCAACGGTAGCAAGTCTTGCTCCAACATTTGGTCGCGGTGCGATGACCAACCACTGGGTCGACATCAAAAACGCCAACCTCATCGTCGTGATGGGCGGAAATGCGGCAGAAGCGCATCCGGTGGGATTCCGCTGGGCGATGGAAGCCAAAATCCATAATGGCGCGAAACTGATTGTTATCGATCCCCGCTTCACGCGTACTGCGTCAGTGGCTGATTTCTATACCCCAATTCGTTCCGGTACTGACATTACTTTCCTGTCAGGCGTGTTGCTGTACCTGCTCAGCAACGAAAAATATAACCGTGAATACGCCGAAGCCTATACCAACGCCAGCCTGATCGTGCGTGAGGATTATGGCTTTGAAGATGGTCTGTTCAGCGGTTATGACGCCGATAAACGCAAATACGACAAAACCAGCTGGCACTACGAGCTGGACGAAAAAGGCTTTGCGAAACGCGACACGACTCTGACTCATCCGCGCTGCGTATGGAAACTGCTTAAAACGCACGTTTCCCGTTACACGCCAGATGTGGTCGAAAACATCTGCGGCACGCCAAAAGCTGATTTCCTGAAAGTGTGCGAATACATTGCGGAAACCAGCGCCAAAGACAAAACCGCGTCGTTCCTGTATGCGCTCGGCTGGACGCAACACTCCGTCGGGGCACAGAACATCCGCACCATGGCGATGATTCAGCTCCTGCTCGGCAATATGGGGATGGCAGGCGGCGGCGTGAATGCCCTGCGCGGTCACTCCAATATTCAGGGTCTCACCGACATTGGTCTGCTGTCACAAAGCCTGACGGGCTACATGACGCTGCCGAACGAGAAGCAAACCGACCTCCAGACCTATCTGACCGCCAACACGCCGAAACCGCTGCTGGAAGGCCAGGTCAACTACTGGGGCAATTACCCGAAATTCTTCGTCTCGATGATGAAAGCCTTCTACGGCGAAAAAGCGACAGCAGACAACAGCTGGGGCTTTGACTGGTTGCCGAAGTGGGACAAGGGCTACGACGTTCTGCAGTACTTCGAGATGATGCATCAGGGCAAAGTGAACGGCTATTTGTGCCAGGGCTTTAACCCGGTCGCCTCGTTCCCGAACAAGAACAAGGTGGTGGCCTCGCTGTCGAAACTGAAATTCCTGGTCACGATAGACCCGCTGAATACCGAGACTGCAACGTTCTGGCAGAACCACGGCGAGTCGAACGACGTCGATCCCTCGAAGATTCAGACTGAAGTGTTCCGTCTGCCATCGACCTGCTTTGCGGAAGAGAACGGTTCGATCGTTAACTCTGGCCGCTGGTTGCAGTGGCACTGGAAAGGCGCGGACGCCCCGGGCATCGCCATGAACGACGGTGAGATCCTGGCCGGTATCTTCCTGCGCCTACGCAAGATGTATGCGGCCGAAGGCGGCGCGAATCCGGAACCGGTTCTGAACATGACCTGGAACTATTCGACGCCAGAAAATCCAGCGCCAGAAGAAGTGGCGATGGAGAGCAACGGCAAAGCATTGGCGGATGTTATCGATCCAGCTACCGGCACGGTGCTGGCGAAGAAAGGCGAACAGCTGAGCACCTTTGCGCACCTGCGCGATGACGGCTCGACCTCCAGCGGCTGCTGGATTTTCGCCGGAAGCTGGACGCCGAAAGGCAACCAGATGGCCAACCGCGATAACGCCGATCCGTCGGGTCTTGGCAATACGCTGGGCTGGGCGTGGGCGTGGCCGCTGAACCGTCGCATTCTGTATAACCGTGCATCCGCTGACCCGCAGGGTAATCCGTGGGATCCAAAACGCCAGCTCCTGAAGTGGGACGGCGCAAAATGGGGCGGCGTCGATATTCCAGACTACAGCGCCGCCGCACCGGGCAGCGACGTCGGGCCGTTTATCATGCAGCCAGAAGGGATGGGTCGCCTGTTTGCTATCGATAAGATGGCGGAAGGGCCATTCCCGGAACACTACGAGCCGTTTGAAACGCCGCTGGGCACCAACCCGCTGCACCCGAACGTTATCTCTAACCCGGCCGCCCGTATCTTTAAAGACGATTTCGACGCGCTGGGCAAAAAAGATAAGTTCCCGTACGTGGGCACGACCTATCGCCTGACCGAGCATTTCCACTACTGGACCAAACACGCGCTGCTTAACGCTATCGCGCAGCCGGAACAGTTTGTCGAGATCGGCGAGAAGCTGGCGAATAAGCTCGGCATCGCGCACGGCGACACGGTGAAAGTCTCGTCTAACCGTGGCTACATCAAAGCCAAGGCGGTGGTGACTAAACGTATTCGCACGCTGAAGGTCCACGGGCAAGACGTGGATACCATCGGCATCCCGATTCATTGGGGTTACGAAGGTGTGGCGAAGAAAGGCTTTATTGCCAACACCCTGACGCCATTCGTCGGTGATGCGAACACGCAGACGCCGGAGTTCAAGGCTTTCCTCGTGAACGTGGAAAAGGTGTAAGGGAGACGACTTATGGCTTATCAATCGCAAGACATTATTCGTCGTTCCGCGACTAACGGTTTCACGCCCGCGCCTCATGCGCGGGACCACCAGCAGGAGGTGGCGAAGCTTATCGACGTCACCACCTGTATTGGCTGCAAGGCCTGTCAGGTGGCGTGTTCCGAGTGGAACGATATCCGTGACGAAGTGGGGCATAACGTCGGGGTGTACGATAACCCCGCCGATCTGACCGCGAAATCCTGGACGGTGATGCGTTTTTCCGAAGTGGAACAGAACGACAAGCTGGAATGGCTGATCCGCAAAGACGGTTGTATGCACTGTGCCGATCCGGGCTGCCTGAAGGCGTGTCCGGCGGAAGGGGCTATCATTCAGTATGCCAACGGCATCGTCGATTTTCAGTCCGAGCAGTGCATTGGCTGCGGCTATTGCATCGCCGGCTGTCCGTTCGACGTACCGCGCATGAACCCGGAAGACAACCGCGTCTATAAATGTACGCTGTGCGTTGACCGCGTGAACGTCGGCCAGGAGCCGGCCTGCGTGAAAACCTGTCCGACTGGCGCCATCCACTTTGGCTCCAAAGAGGATATGAAAACGCTGGCGGGCGAGCGCGTGTCCGAGCTGAAAACCCGTGGCTATGACAACGCCGGTCTGTACGATCCGGCGGGCGTTGGCGGGACGCATGTGATGTATGTGCTGCACCACGCCGACAAGCCGAATTTGTATCACGGCCTGCCGGAAAACCCGGAGATCAGCGCGACCGTGAAGTTCTGGAAAGGTATCTGGAAACCGCTCGCTGCCGTTGGCTTTGCAGCGACCTTTGCCGCCAGTATCTTCCACTACGTTGGCGTCGGTCCTAACCGTGCGGATGATGAAGAAGACAATCTTCATGAGGAAAAAGACACGCCTCGTGACGATCGTGAGGAGGAGCGCAAATGAGGAAACGTGACACCATCGTGCGCTATACGGCGCCGGAACGTATCAACCACTGGGTCACCGCCTTCTGCTTCATGCTGGCGGCGATAAGCGGGCTGGGGTTCTTCTTCCCGTCCTTCAACTGGCTGATGCAGATCATGGGCACACCGCAACTGGCGCGTATTCTGCACCCGTTTGTCGGCGTGATTATGTTTGCCTCGTTCATCATCATGTTTTTCCGTTATTGGCACCATAACCTAATCAATCGGGATGATATCTTTTGGGCGAAGAATATTCGTAAGATCATCGTCAACGAGGAAGTGGGTGATACCGGGCGTTATAACTTCGGCCAGAAATGCGTTTTCTGGGCGGCGATTATTTTCCTGGTTCTGCTGCTGGTAAGCGGTGTGATCATCTGGCGTCCGTATTTTGCGCCTGCTTTCTCAATCCCGGTGATCCGATTTGCGCTGATGCTGCATTCATTTGCCGCAGTCGCGTTAATTGTGGTTATCATGGTGCATATTTACGCCGCCCTCTGGGTTAAAGGCACCATTACCGCGATGGTGGAAGGATGGGTTACCAGTTCCTGGGCGAAGAAACATCACCCGCGCTGGTACCGTGAAGTCCGCCGGAAACAGGAAAAGTCATCTGAATGAGTATTCGCATAATCCCGCAAGATGAGCTGGGTTCGAGCGAGAAGCGCACGGCGGATTACATTCCGCCGCTGTTATTCCCCAGACTCAAGAACCTCTACAACCGCCGCGCAGAACGTCTGCGCGAGCTGGCAGAGAACAATCCGCTTGGTGATTTCTTGCGCTTCGCCGCGCTTATCGCCCATGCGCAGGAAGTGGTGCTTTATGACCACCCGCTGCAAATCGACCTCACCGCGCGTATCAAAGAAGCGAACGATCAGGGCAAGCCGCCGCTGGATATCCACGTTTTGCCACGCGATAAGCACTGGCACAAACTGCTGCATTCCCTGATTGCCGAGCTGAAGCCAGAAATGAGCGGCCCCGCGTTGTCGGTTATCGAGAATCTGGAAAAAGCGTCTGAGCTGGAACTGGAAGAGATGGCGAGCGCGCTGTTTGCCGCTGATTTTGCGTTAGTCAGCAGTGATAAAGCGCCGTTCATCTGGGCTGCGCTGTCACTCTACTGGGCGCAAATGGCCAGCCTGATTCCAGGTAAAGCCCGCGCCGAGTACGGTGAAGCTCGCCAGTTCTGCCCGGTCTGCGGCTCGATGCCGGTCACCAGCATGGTGCAAATCGGCACGACGCAAGGCTTGCGCTACCTGCACTGCAACCTGTGTGAAACCGAGTGGCACGTAGTGCGCATCAAATGCAGCAACTGCGAGCAGACTCGCGATCTGAACTACTGGTCGCTGGAAAACGAAAACGCTGCGGTAAAAGCGGAAAGTTGCGGTGATTGCGGGACATACCTGAAAATTCTTTATCAGGAAAAAGACCCGAAAGTGGAAGCCGTCGCCGACGATCTCGCCACGCTGGTGCTGGACGCGCACATGGAGCAAGAGGGCTTTGCCCGCAGCTCTATCAACCCGTTCCTGTTCCCGGGTGAAGGGGAGTAATTCCCTTAACGGTGTTTTATGGCCCGGCTTCTGCCGGGTTTTTTATTGCGCCAGAGCGGTAATAACGTGCTGAGGATCGTTAGCAATCGCCCGCAGTAAGGCTTTAGCCGGGCCGGTAGGAGAGCGCCTTCCTTGTTCCCAATTCCGTAATGTATCCACGCTCACTGAAATCAACTGGGCGAATTTACTCTGCGACAGGCCGGACGCCTTGCGGATTTCTTTAATTTTCATCGCATCGACTTGAAAGGTACGCGACGGCTCGCGTTTGCCCTCAGCAATTTCATTCATTTGAGCCATGCTCTGAGTTAACCGCTCAAACAGTGCCTTATCCATTCACCACCCCTCTATCATCTTTTTTAGTAAGGCTTTTTCACTCGTGGACAGGTCATCTTTTATTCCTTTGCGATAGATGAGCAGCAGCCTAATTTCAAGCTCACGTGTACGATGAAAATAGATGACTCTCACTCCACCACGCTTTCCCTTCCCCCCGGCAAGCCAACGAATCTTTCGTAAGCCTCCCGTATTCTGGATAAGATCGCCGTAATCAGGTTGCGTAGCCAGGAAGACCTGAAGCTTATGGTATTCGCCGTCATCCATTAACTTTTTGACGTCTTCTGTAAAGATATCCGTTTCAATGAACAGCATAAATTATACGCCATTGGCTTATAGTAACAAACACCCAATGTACGTCAATGACGTACCCCTTACTTGTTACATTATTCGGATACGCTGAACAAAGCGAAGGATCTTCCAAGCCACGTTTTAGATTTGCGAGCTGCTTTCCAGACGAGAATTACTCCTCCTCGTTCCCACCCTCTTCATACGCGCCATACGGCTTCGCGGGTAGAACGAGATAAGTGCCTTCGAAAATCGCACCGGATTTGTCGTCGCCAAACAGCTCAACCTGCATCTGCACGCGGGCTTTACGTCCGCGCGCCAGACGGTCCAGATCGCCGCTCAGTGAGCCTAAATCGGCAATCGCGCTGGGTTTCCCGCTGATGGGGCTGCTGTAGCGGATATGCGCATCGGCAAGAATAATGGTTCCGCCAAGGTGGCGTTCGCGCAGCATCAGCCAGATCAGCCCCCAGCCCGTCAGCGTCGCCAGCGAGAACAAGCTCCCGGCAAACAGCGTGTGGTGCGGGTTTTGATTACCGATTTCCGGCATAGTCGTAATGAATTTCTGCCCGGTATATTGCTGGATACGCACGCCCATTTTTTCGCTGAGCGGAATGTGCTGATACCAGGCCTGCTGTAACTGCCCGCACCAGTCGCCGCGGTGCAGAATATCGTCGAGAGAGGCGATCGGTTTGATCATCAAAAAGTGACGAATCGGCGTGGTTTGCGGTGCGGTGATTTCGCCTTCGTTGACGAATCCGAGCTTAGAGAAAAACTCGACCGCATCTTCGCGGGCACTACAGGTGACGCGCTTGACGCCCTCCTGACGGGCAACGGACTCCAGCGTCATCGCCATCAGCGTACCCAGCCCTTTATCCTGTACGGAGGGGTGAACCGCCATAAAGCGGATAGAGGCTTCATAATCGGCGTTGATGTATAAGCGTCCGACGGCGACCAGATTTCCCTCTTCATCCACCACCATTTGATGATGCGCCATTGCATCCCAGGCGTCGCGCTCTGAGCCTTTCGGCTGATGCAACGGTTTGCGCAGCATTTCCCAACGGAAATGGTAGTAAACCTCTAACTCTTCTTCTGTTTGCGGTACGCGTAGATGATACATAGCGGTACTCTCTCTTGTGACCCGCGGCCAGGCCGCCAGCTGGCTCATACCTGCAGCCAGAAGGTGACGGGGCCATCGTTCACCAGCGAAACCTGCATATCTGCAGCGAATCGTCCGGTTTGCGTATTCATTTCCTGTTGGCGACAACGCTCAACAAAGTATTGGTACAACGCCTCTGCGCGGTCGGGCGCGGCACCTTTGGAAAATCCCGGACGCATGCCGCGCTCGGTATCGGCTGCCAGCGTAAATTGAGACACCACCAGCACGCTACCACCCGCCTGCTGGACGTTGAGATTCATCTTGCCTTCTGCATCACTGAAGATGCGATAGCCGAGCACTTTCTCGCATAAGCGGTTGGCTTTTTGCTCGTCATCATCCTTTTCGACACCTAACAACACCAAAAGTCCTGGGCCAATTTCACCCGTCACCTCTTCCTCCACGGTGACGCTGGCACGGGTTACGCGCTGAATCAATGCAATCATGGTTGGTCTGCTTCTTCTTGTTCTGCGGCTAATTTGAGTTTGCGGTATTCCCCGAGAGTGACAGTTATTTC
>Ga0308165_1001759_pt1 | contig 28701 bp, 22 predicted proteins | sample PhyWR2_FD_201032 | JGI IMG/M metagenome (GOLD analysis project Ga0308165, IMG submission 201032) | Phyllosphere microbial communities from UC Gill Tract Community Farm, Albany, California, United States - DLSLW.R2 | ecosystem: Host-associated > Plants > Phyllosphere > Unclassified | place: USA... | reverse complement strand
AGCCATAGATAGGAACTCATGAGGCATATCAACAAGGTCGAGTTGGAATGCCTGACCAGTATCTATGATTTTGGCAGAGGAAAACTTTCCAGAATTCCTTTGCCATGAGCAATTTCAGACAGCGGCCCATCAAAGCGGATTGTGGCAAGAGCTGCGGTTGGAAAACCGGCTTCCAGTCGGGAGAGACTCGAAGAGTCACCTTCGCCGCACAGCGCCAAAGTCAAATCTTCGATACTCGGATTATGCCCCACCAGCATCAACTGCTCCGAATCGGCAGCTGCTCGAATGGCTTGCATATATTCACCCGGGCCTCCGCTATAGATAGCCTCATCGATGATTGTCTCAACCTTAATACCGAGCCGTTCGATCAAACCAGACGCCGTTTCGCGCGTTCGACAGGACCCCGAAAGCAAAACCTTGTCGGGAAAAAGCCCGGAAGCTTTCATAGCCTCTGCCAATCCGTCCAGAGCGGATATTGCTTCTTCATCCAAGGGCCTATCAAAATCATTCATTGCTGGCTTTGTCCACACTGCCTTGGCATGTCGGAGAAGGAAAAGACGACTCATAGAGTGCTCCTGGCTGCAATTTGAAAGGCGTGATCTGGTAGTGGTGCCACAATTTCTGCAAATTTGCTTTGGCTAGATATAGTTTTAGATCGTTTTTTTATAATTCACGTGAATATTCACAGGTAGTCTTGCTTTTTTATTGGGCATAAACTGGATGATCGATTGTTCTTCATTCGTAATTATGTTTCGTAAGTAGTGGCCTGACGAGGCTTTTGAAGATGTTTATAAAAATAATAACTAATAAATTGTCCACCTAAAATAATGTGCATATTTTTTCATCAAAATCATACAATTTTGATGACTTAAAAAGTAGTGAAGCGCGTGTGTTTGATGTTGTGTCCTCGTTGCGATGGACTTATATAACCGCTCGCGTCTCCTAGATGTGGGGTAATTCAGAATGAGTGAATTGATCGACCTTGACTATAGGCCCACTGAAGACGAGCCGTTCATGAATGAACGGCAGAAGTCTTACTTCCGTGCAAAGCTTGTTGCATGGAGGAATGATATTCTGCGCGAAGCGCGCGAAACTCTCGACGCGTTACAGCAGGAAAATGCAAACCACCCGGACCTGGCGGATAGGGCATCCTCCGAAACGGATCGGGCAATTGAGCTTCGCGCTCGTGACAGACAGCGCAAACTGATTTCTAAAATTGATGCAGCCATTGGCCGTATTGAGGAAGGAACCTATGGTTTTTGTGAGGAAACCGGCGATCCAATCAGTTTGAAACGACTTGATGCACGACCAATCGCAACGCTTTCTATCGAAGCACAAGAGCGCCATGAGCGCCGCGAAAAGGTCTATCGCGACGATTGATTTTCATCCAGTCGTGTATGAAATTTGAAGGCTGCGGTTTCCGCAGCCTTTTTTTCTTTGCTTAGAGCGTTTCCAGCAAAAGTGCGTAGCGGTTTTGCGTAGGATAATGCGTAAAAAATACATAGAGCCATTCGTACACTTCCACTTAAACGGGAACTGCTTCGTGTAGCGCACAAAAAAGGGTATCAGCCCATAAGGCTGATACCCTGAAACTATGGAAGCATATGATCAGAAATTGCGTGTTTCGTTTCTGGTAAGCTCACCAAGAAGCTTTTCCATCTCATCCTCGATGCTATCGTCTTGACGGAGGTCCGGCTTATTATCGTTTGGGGAAATATCGAGCGAACCAAGCAGTTCTTCTTCAAAAAGATCGACGTCAAGCATTGCTGGCTCGTTATTAGCAGAACCAGCCGCGCTTTCAGTTACCAGATCAGCCATGATTGCATCATGTAATGCGCCACCGATATCGCCGAGATCATCATCAGCAAACTCCGGCTCGGCATTTGCAGACACCATAGCTGGCTCTGCTTTAGGCTCCACATGCGCAACAACCGCCGGACTCTGCACCACATCGCTGATTTCGGGCACAGGCGCTTTTATGCTCGTCGTTTCACGTTCTGGCGTCACACTTCCAAGATCGGAAGTCGCAACCGTTGCTGTGGCAGCAATGGCACCTGCACCGAGGCCCGATGTCGAGCTTAAGACACCGCGCGATACCTGGCTCAGCGGATAGGCTGGGTGCAGACGTGGAGACTGAGGCTGCTCAGCCGGGCGAGGTGCTGCTGGCAAAACCGTGCGTGGCTGTGGCGGATAATTCGGGGCAGGGCGTGGCGGTTGAGGGCGCGACTGTACGACAGGTGCTTCTACCGTCCGTGGTGCCTGCGGCGCAACCGGCATAACCGGCGGAGCAGGAGGTGTGCGAAACTGTTGTGCCTCAACATGAGCGGGTTGCACAATTGCTTCCCGCACAGGTTCTGGCTTGCGCTGGAGCGGCGTTTCGATTGGGGAATTAAGCTGGATAGCTTCGTTTTTCTCCCCCGCCTGCGAAACTTGCTGTGAAAGCGTCGGACGCTCTGCCACTTCAGACGTGATGCTCGCCTCATGCTGGCGGAAACGCTCAATATGTTCCGGCTCGATACGGGTTGCCTGACGCGAATTGGCGCGCGATTCCATCACAATATTCTGCTCGACGACGACATCAGTCGGTCCACCAATAAGCAGAAGATGTTCGACATCATCGCGACGGATCAGAACCAGCTTACGGCGGCTGTCTACGGCAGCAGCATCCATCACTGAAAGTCTCGGCTGACGTCCTGTTCGCCCATTCGAAGCAAAACCGCCGCCGCTAAAGCGGCGGATAATACTCAGAACAACGAAAATTCCGCCTAAAATGATCGCAAAAATAAGGATGAAACCGACAATATTTGCCGCGCTTTCCCCAACAAGACCGCTGAGCCATTCCTTCATGCGGGTAACCCTCTCATACTAAAACCAATAATGTCCGGTTGACCGAAACCACAAGTTCCCCACGTTTCATCACCGCGACAACACATATTCGATAGAACACTAGTTCAATTTGCCTTGCTTGGGAATGTTCCATCCATTTGCAAGAAACATATGATCCCCAGCCAAAACAGTGCAAAACGCGGCGCTTCGTGCTGTTTTATGCGAGCCATGCTTGTGCTGTCAGGCAATTAACGCATTCTGCGAATCGGATATACCCTGCAATATGCGTCAAAATCTGGCACAAGACGTAAAGCTGGAAAGCGATGCAGGGAACGTGATTGGTTTTGCTTAATGAAAAAGATAGCGCTTGAGCTGGGAGAAAACATCATGAAAGGGCAGTGGGCCTGATGTCGCGACAGACGGACAATAATTATCCGAAACCGCTCGTGATGCCGAAGCGTGGCTCCAGCTCAGCCTTGAGGCTCCTGATTATCGGCGTTGTGCTGACAACGGCAGCCCTTGTCTATTTCCTGTTTCGCGATCAGCTTGGCGACGGTTTTGCAATCGTTCTGATGGGCATATTGTCCATGATCGGCGTTTTCTATCTTTTTGGCGCAGCCACTGGCCTGATCCAGTTCAGCCAGCGTCACGGTGGACAGGATCTGGCGCATGCTTTCATGGATACGCAGCCGGAAGGAACAGTCATTTCCGATGCACGCGGCCAGATTGTTTATGCAAACCGAGCCTATGCCGGAATGACCGGCGTTGCATCCGCAGAAGGCATACGCTCGCTTGATAATATACTGACAACGGAACCTGCTGCATCCGATGCCATTTATCGCCTGACAAATGCTGTGCGTGACGGTCTTTCAGGGCAGGAAGAAGTGCGGATTTCCGGCGGACTGTCGCGGGATAATCATGGCTCTGCCGCTCCCGTCTGGTATCGCATCAAGGCGCGTCCGGTGGATGGCGGACAGGACTTCAAGGGAACACTTGTTGCCTGGCAGATCGCAGATATTTCAGACGAGCGTGCCGAACAAGAGCGCTTCTTTCAGGAGTTGCAGGAAGCAATCAACCACCTCGATCACGCACCGGCTGGCTTTTTCTCTGCTGATCCGTCTGGCCGCATTATCTATCTTAATGCTACCCTCGCTGAATGGCTTGGTGTCGATCTGACCCAATTTACACCGGGTTCGCTCACTCTCAATGATATTGTTGCTGGCAGCGGTATGGCGCTGATCAAAGCCGTCAAAGCCGAACCCGGCACCAGCCGCAACACGGTGATCGATCTTGATCTGATCAAGCGCAACGGCCAAAGCCTTGCCGTACGCTTTTATCATCGGGTACAGGCTGCACGCGACGGAACACGCGGCACAAGCCGAACCATCGTTCTTGATCGCGCTGAGGGCGAAGATTCGTCGGCAACATTGCGCTCGGCAGAAGTGCGCTTCACACGCTTCTTCAATTCCGCTCCGATGGCAATTGCGGCAGTCGATGCACAAGGCCATACACTGCGCACCAATGCGCGATTCCTCGATATTTTCGCACCCGTTGTTGATCGCGATGCGGTCGATAACCGCGTCAAACTTGAAAACGTCGTTCACGAACGCGATCGCGAGACCTTCAACAAAGCTTTGGCTGCAGCCTTCGCAGGGCAGGCCAGCATTTCGCCCGTCGACACTGTGTTGCCGGGCAATGAAGATCGTCATATCCGTTTTTATCTGAGTGCTGTCACCGATTTGGGCGAAACAAGCGAAGAAGCTGCGATTGTTTCTGCGGTCGAAACCACCGAGCAAAAAGCGCTCGAAAATCAGATGGCGCAAAGCCAGAAGATGCAGGCTGTGGGACAGCTTGCCGGCGGCATCGCGCACGATTTTAACAATGTGCTCACAGCTATCATCATGTCGTCGGATTTGCTGTTGAGCAATTACCGCGCTTCCGATCCGTCCTTCCCGGACATTATGAATATTAAGCAGAATGCAAACCGTGCAGCCTCGCTCGTGCGGCAATTGCTTGCATTCTCGCGCCGTCAGACCTTGCGTCCTGAAGTTCTCGACCTCACAGACGTTCTGGCCGATCTGCGCATGCTTCTCGCACGTCTCGTCGGCAAAGATATCGGTCTTAAGATCGAGCATGGCCGCGATGTCTGGCCTGTTAAGGCTGATCTTGGTCAGTTCGAACAGGTGGCTGTCAATCTGGCCGTCAATGCGCGTGACGCCATGCCAGACGGCGGCGACATCACACTGCGCACACGCAATGTCAAAGCACACGAAGCTGCCAAGCTCAATTATCGCGATCTGCCCGAAGCCGACTATGTCGTCTTCGAAGTCGAAGACAGCGGAACTGGCATACCAGCCGATGTTCTTGAGAAAATCTTCGAGCCGTTCTTCACCACCAAGGAAGTCGGCAAGGGCACCGGCCTCGGTCTTTCGATGGTGTATGGCATCATCAAGCAGACCGGCGGCTTCATCTATTGTGATTCCGAAGTCGGCAAGGGTACGACATTCAAAATCTTCCTGCCGCGCCATATCGAAGAAAATGGTGCCGACAATGCGCCTGTAGCGGTCAAGGAAAAGAAGGTTGAGAAGGCGGCCGATCTTTCCGGTTCGGCAACCGTGCTGCTCGTTGAAGACGAAGACGCCGTGCGCATGGGCGGCGTGCGTGCGCTTCAATCGCGTGGCTATACGGTGCATGAAGCAGCATCTGGTGTCGAAGCGCTTGAGGTTTTGGAAGAACTCAACGGCCAGGTGGACATTGTCGTCTCCGACGTCGTTATGCCTGAAATGGATGGCCCAACGCTGTTGCGCGAATTGCGCAAGACGCATCCAGACATCAAATTCATCTTCGTATCCGGCTATGCGGAGGATGCATTTGCCCGTAATCTGCCTGCCGATGCCAAGTTTGGCTTCCTGCCAAAGCCTTTCTCTCTCAAACAGTTAGCAACTGCTGTTAAAGAGATGCTGGAGAAAGAAGATTAATGCCTGAACGCTTGGTTGCGATTTTCGGTGGCGGACCAGCAGGACTATTCGCCGCCGAACATTTGTCGGCACTTGGGCATTCGGTTACCATCTATGAACAGATGCCGACCGTTGGGCGCAAGTTCTTGCTTGCAGGAAAATCTGGCCTCAACATCACGCATTCCGAAGATTTTTCGCAATTTGCGCAGCGCTTTGGGACAAGCAATGACCATCTGTTGCCTGCCTTGCAGCAATTCACACCACAGGATTTGCGCGACTGGGCCGACAGGCTTGGTGCTGAAACCTTCGTAGGCTCATCAGGTCGCGTCTTTCCAAAGGCGATGAAAGCCTCGCCGCTTCTGCGTGCATGGCTGCGACGTCTGGAGGCGCAGGGCGTCAAAATTCTGACCCGTCACAAATGGCTTGGGTTTGAAGGGAACAAGCCTTTGGTTCAGACGTCCAACGGCATTGAAGCGATAGCGTGCGATGCAACGCTCTTTGCCTTTGGCGGCGGCAGCTGGCCCAAGCTTGGCTCCAATGGCGCATGGACCGAACTGTTTGCAGAGCAGGGCATCGATATTGCTCCTCTACGTTCTGCCAATTGCGGTTTTGATGTCGATTGGAGCAAGTTTTTTTCAGAGCGCTTTGCGGGAGAGCCGGTCAAATCAGTGACGATCACAAGTCAGGCAGCCGTGACACAGGGCGAGTTCGTCATTACGCGCAGCGGTGTGGAAGGCAGCCTGGTCTATGCGCTTTCGGCGGTCTTGCGCGATGAGCTTGAGCAGAACGGGCAGGCAAATCTCGTGCTTGATCTGACGCCGGGGCGCACGCAAGAGCGGATCGCACATGATATTTCACGTCAGGATAAGAAGATAAGTATAAGTAATCTATTGCGAAAAGGCGTAGGCCTTACGGGTGTGAAAGCAGCACTGGTACTTGAGTTTGAGCGGGAGAAAGACCCGATCAGACTTGCGCACACAATCAAGTCGCTCAAAATTCCGCTGCTGCGCCCAAGACCTATTGAGGAAGCTATCTCCTCTGCTGGTGGCATAAAATGGAGCGAGATTGACGCGCATTATATGCTGGCAAAAATGCCCGGCACATTTGTGGCCGGAGAGATGATCGACTGGGAAGCACCAACTGGCGGTTATCTTGTCACCGCATGTTTTGCGAGCGGGAAGGCATCCGCAAACGGCATTCATAAATGGCTTCAAAAAAGCGGTTAGACTTTTCATCTAAGCGTCACATGGGAGGGAATATGATACGCTTTTTGAAAGTTACAGGTTTCATTGTCCTTCTCGGTCTTGTGGGTGCCGTATTATGGCTGGGTTTCAGACCGCCGGAGCTTCTTAAAGTCGGCACCGGCTATGCCGCAAAAATCGTCTGTTCCAACGTGTTTCTGGCCCATCGCAATGCCGACGAAGTGCTCGCTATTGATGTGCAGGCACCCGGGCATCCGCTGCTCAAATATCTCAATGTATCCGTTAACAATGACGACCAGAGCGTAACCGCGCATATTTTTGGTTTCTTTGCTCCGAGCAAAGCCGTTTATCGCCCTGGACTTGGCTGCGCCAATATTCATAACGAGGATTTGCGTCCCCAAATGACCGTGCCTGCCGACGCTGCGGCCAGAATATCAGACATTCAGATCAATCCTGCAATTCAAAGCATCATCGAGAACCCAACAATGGCCGGTCCCGGAATGCGCGCCATAGCGGTGCTAAAAGACGGTCAGATTATTGCCGAAACCTATGCGCCAGGCTTTGATTCAAATACGCCTCTGCTGGGCTGGTCTATGACCAAATCAGTGATGGCAACCTTGATCGGCATGCGCATTGCCGAAGGAAAAATGGACTTGCAGCGCGATCATCTTTTGCCGGAATGGGAAAATGACGAGCGTTCAAAGATCAGACTAGCTGATCTGCTGGCTATGGAAAGCGGTCTGAAATTCGATGAGGATTACGGCGATGTTACCGATGTAACGCGAATGCTTTACCTGGAAAACGATATGTCTGGTTTCGCTGCCTCATTGCCGCTTGTAGCGCAGCCCGGCGAAAAGTTCAGCTATTCGAGTGGCACATCCACTATCCTTTCAAAGCTCTATATGAATAGCTTCGACAGTCAGGAAGAGGGCCTATCCTATGCCAAAAAGGCGCTTTTCGAGCCTTTGGGTGTAACCAATGCGACATTGGAATCGGATGCAAGCGGCGTACCGGTCGGTTCATCTTATCTTTATGCGACTGCTCACGACTGGCTTCATCTCGCAGGTTTTCTGATCGAGAATGGCCGGATTGGTGATCAGCAGCTTTTGCCAGACGATTTCGCAAGCTTCATGCGTCAGCCATCCAAAGCCTCTCAGGGACGCTATGGATCGGCACAAGTCTGGTTGCAAACCGCGGGTGTTGCGGCAGGAATGGGCGGCATTCCGGCGGACGCCTTCTGGATGTCCGGCCATGATGGACAAAGCCTGATTATTGTTCCGTCAATGGATCTGGCGATCGTCCGTCTCGGCCTCACGCCATCGCGCGCCGGATATAAGGTTTCCACGCTTCAGGAGGCCGTCATCAAGGCACTTCAGGATTTGCCTTGATGTCAACCAGATTAAGCTTACGGAAATCGCCACCACTTGGATTCTGGAATGGATAAAGACCAAATTCCGGCATCACTGCATAGAGATGATCGAAAATATCAGACTGGATTTGCTCATACGAAGCCCAGACGGTTGTATTGGTGAAGCAGTAGATTTCGAGCGGCAAACCGTCTGGTGTGGGATCCATCTGGCGCACAAGCAAGGTCATGCCGCTGTGAACGCCCGGATGGTTTTGCAGATAGGTTTGAACATAAGCGCGGAACGTACCGATATTTGTGAAACGGCGCGTATTAACCGGGTTGTTGGCCTTTTCACCCAGTTTGGAATTCCAATCGGCTATCTCTTTTTCTTTTTTCGACAGATAGTTGGTTAGCTGGTCAATCGAAGCAAGGCTGTGAAGTTCATCCTCACTTAAAAAGCGAATTGTAGCCTGATCGATAAATAAGGCACGCTTGATGCGACGGCCGCCTGATTGCTGCATACCGCGATAGTTTTTCATCGGTTCGGTGATGAGCTTGCGGATCGGAATTGTGGTGATCGTCTTGTCGAAATTCTGAACTTTGACAGTATAAAGCGCAATCTCGGTCACATCGCCATTGGCATCAAGATTTTTCATCTCGATCCAGTCACCAACCCGTACCATGTTGGAGGAAGCAATCTGCATACTGGCAACCAGTGAAAGCAGGGTATCCTGAAAAACCAGAATGAGCACTGCGGCCATCGCACCAACGCCAGACAACAGGATTACCGGCGAGCGATCCAGAAGCGTCGCAATAATCAGCACAATCGCGATGATGTAAATGATAAGCTTGCTGACCTGAATATAGCCCTTGATCGGGCGATCCTTGGATTCTTCGCGGCGACTATAGAGCGTGTCGACGACACTCAAAACAGCGCTTACCGTAAACGCTAAAGTTAGAATGATGAAGGCTGTAGCAACATTGCTGATCACAGTCAGCGCCGTATGAGGCAGCTCCGGGACAGCGGCAATGCCGGATGCAATGATCAGTGCAGGAACAATATTGGCCAGATGTCCGATGACACCATGCTGCTTTAATTCCTCATCCTGTCCGAAAGTCGTTTTTTGAACGATCCGGTTGAGAACCTTGAGCAGAACTGCCTTAACGAGAAAATTTGCTACAAAGGCTGCAAGAAAAAGGCCGCATAACATTGCAACCGTTTGCGCCCATGGATGAGCAATAAAAAATTCCGACAATAGATTTTCCCGATATTGGCCTGAATATTTTGATGATTTGTAAGAGTCCTACGTGCGTGAACCGCTGAAATCAACCTTCGGGCTTAAAAACAAACAAATCCCGGCCAAAAGGCCGGGATTTTTATCCATATATACAGAATACTTACTGAGCCGGTGCCGGGGTTGCTGGCGTGGCAGGTGCCGTCGCATCCGGTGTTGCCGGAGCAGGCGTTGCTGCTGGAGCGTTCGTTTCTGTGGCTGCATTTGGATCGGCTACACCATCCTTAAACAACACTGAACGTTCAAATGCTGGTGCTTCAGTCAACTGTTCCTTGCTTGCCTTAACCGACAGCCACTTTTTGCCGTCACTACGTGTCGCGAGTTGCAACTGATCAGGGCTGACTGCAACATCCTTTTCGCCGACACCCAAGAAGCCGCCTACACCAATCACCGCGGCCTGAACTTCACCGTCCGGGCTGACGATCAGATCATTGAGTTTGCCAACAGAGGCCGCATCGGCTGCATCACTTTCATAGACTGTCTGCCCGATAAAGCTCGAAACCAGAAGCTGCCCATCCTTGGCTTCCATGAAGCCGATCTTTTCAGATTCTTCAGCAGGTGGGCTACCAAACATATTCTGGGATGAAACCGGAAGCTCCGAAGCCGCAGGGGCCGCTTCCATTGGTGCAGGGGCTGCTGTCTGGGCGAAGGCCGATCCTCCGATAAGCAGCGCACACGTCGTTGTCAGAAGTGTTGTTCTAAGCATAACCATCTCCTTTATACGCTCGGTTTCATTAAAAGAACGTAGAGAATGGCCTTGGGTTCCAATTTTTATTATTTTTTATGCATCATTTTGAACCAAGAGGATTACATGTAGTAGAAAAAATTGGACTTCAAAATAAAACAGGCCGGAATTTTCCGGCCTGTTTTTAATACTGTATATTACTCTATTTTAACTGCAACCACTTGTGGAACCGCAGGTATCACACTTCAAACACGTGCCGTTGCGAACCATAGTGAAGTTCTGACATTCCGAGCAACTATCACCCGTATAACCTTGCATCATCGACTTGAGACGACGATCCGCTTCAAGCTTCTTGGCTACATTGGTTGTTTCCGAACGAGCAGATGCTGCGTCAGCGGCTGCTTTATCGGAGAACAGTTCTGTCGCCGCCATATTGCTCTGTTCGGGGGATGGCACTGGCTGCTCTTCAAACTCACGCTTGAATGCCGTCGCACCATCCGTCACCAGACCAACCGTGGCGGGGCGCGTCGAAGACGCTTTCAATGTCGTGACATTGGAAGCCTGCGGCGCAGAGGTTGTAGCACTTTTCGATTCATTGCCGGGCAGGGTGCCAGAAACAGTATTTGACACCAACGTAGGCTTATAGCCGCGTGTCCAGCCGGTAGACAGAAGATTGGTCTTGCCTTCCTGAATGCCTTTGCCGAGCGCCGTATTCGAGAAATCGCTCGTATCGACATGAGCGAGATCATTGCGTCCCAAATAGGAAACAGCCAGTTCGCGGAACACATAGTCGATGATCGACGTGGCTGTCTTGATGGCATCATTACCGATAACCATGCCAGCCGGCTCGAACTTCGTGAAGGTGAAGGCCTCGACGTATTCTTCGAGCGGCACGCCATATTGCAGGCCCAGCGACACGGCGATAGCAAAGTTGTTCATCATTGCACGGAAAGCAGCACCTTCCTTATGCATATCGATAAAGATTTCGCCAAGACGACCATCACCGAATTCACCGGTGCGCAGGTAAACCTTATGACCACCGACGACCGCCTTCTGCGTGTAGCCTTGACGACGGTTTGGCAGCTTGTCACGCTCACGAACGATCTTTTCGATGACCTTTTCGACAACGCGTTCGGTGATCTGCACCGCACGTGCCGCAGCCGGTGCTTCGATCAGCGCTTCAACTGCATCGTCTTCGTCTTCATCATCCGCTATCAGAGATGCATTGAGCGGCTGTGAAAGCTTGGAACCATCACGATAAAGCGCATTGGCCTTGAGCGCCAGCTTCCATGAAAGCAAATAAGCGCTCTTACAATCTTCAACGGTCGCTTCATTTGGCATGTTGATGGTCTTGGAGATCGCACCCGAAATGAATGGCTGCGCCGCAGCCATCATCCAGATATGGCTTTCCACCGAGAGGTAACGTTTTCCGATCTTGCCACAGGCATTGGCACAATCGAACACGGCGTAATGCTCTTCTTTCAGGAAAGGAGCGCCTTCAAGGGTCATCGCACCGCAAACGTGAACATTTGCCGCTTCGATGTCCTTTTTGCTAAAGCCAAGAGCTGGCAGCATTTCAAACGAGAAATCATTGAGCTGCTCATCGGTAAGCTTCAACACGTCCTTGCAGAAATCTTCGCCAAGCGTCCACTTATTGAAAGCGAACTTGATGTCGAACGCACTCTTAAGCGCAGCATTCAGCGTTTCAATCTTCTCATCGTCAAAGCCTTTGGCCTTCAACGTTGAAGGATTAACAGCCGGTGCCTGATTAAGATTGCCATGACCAACAGCATAGGCTTCGATTTCAGCAATCTGGCTTTCCGAGTAGCCAAGGGTGCGCAGCGCTTCTGGAACAGCACGGTTGATGATCTTGAAATAACCACCACCGGCAAGCTTCTTAAACTTCACCAGCGCAAAGTCAGGTTCGATACCGGTCGTATCGCAATCCATCACAAGACCTATCGTGCCGGTTGGCGCAATAACGGTTGCCTGCGCATTGCGGTAGCCGTATTTTTCACCGAGCTCCAGCGCCTTGTCCCATGCAGCGCGGGCGTGGGCAATCATATCCTGATCAGGGCAATCTTCGGCAATCAGACCAACCGGATTAACGGCCAGACCTTCATAACCGGAGTTTTCATTATAAGCTGCGCGACGGTGATTGCGGATAACGCGCAACATGCTTTGAGCATTTGGCTCATAGCTTGGGAAGGCACCGAGTTCTTTCGCCATTTCAGCGGAAGTGGCATAAGAAACACCGGTCATGATTGCAGTCAGCGCACCGCAGATCGCACGACCTTCGTCTGAATCGTAAGGAATGCCGGACGTCATCAACAAGCCGCCAATATTGGCAAAGCCCAGTCCAAGCGTACGATATTCATAGGAGAGGCGCGCTATCTCCTTTGAAGGGAACTGCGCCATCATCACCGAAATTTCGAGAACCATCGTCCACAGACGCGCTGTGTGCTCATAAGCGCTAATGTCGAACGAGCCGTCCTTGTTGCGATAGGTCAGCAAGTTGATCGACGCCAGATTACAAGCCGTGTCATCGAGGAACATATATTCAGAGCACGGATTGGACGCACGGATCGGGCCAGCCGCAGGGCAGGTGTGCCAATCATTCATCGTGGTGTTGAAATGCAAACCCGGATCAGCCGAAGCCCATGCAGCATAGCCGATCTTTTCCCAAAGATCTCGAGCCTTGAGCGTCTTCATCACGCGACCATCGCGACGCGCTGTCAGGTTCCAGTCGCCGTCATTTTCAACAGCGCGCAGGAATTCGTCCTTGAGTGAAACGGAATTGTTCGAATTCTGGCCCGAAACGGTCAGATAGGCTTCCGAATCCCAATCGGTATCATAGGTCTTAAACTCAATGTCGGTATAGCCTTGACGCGCAAACTGAATGACGCGCTTCACATAGTTTTCAGGAACCTGATTCTTCTTCGCCGCCTTGATTTCGCGCTTAAGAACAGGGTTCTTCGATGCATCGAAGCAATCATCATTATCGGCTTCGCAGTTCACGCAAGCCTTCATGATTGCAGTTAGATGCTGCTTGACGATCTTTGAGCCGGTGACGAGAGCAGCAACTTTCTGCTCTTCTTTCACCTTCCAGTCGATATATTCTTCAATATCCGGATGGTCGACATCGACAACCACCATCTTGGCGGCACGACGCGTTGTACCGCCCGACTTGATTGCGCCCGCTGCACGGTCGCCAATCTTGAGGAAGCTCATCAGGCCCGACGACTTGCCACCGCCCGAAAGCTTTTCGCCTGCACCACGCAGATGCGAGAAGTTTGAACCCGTGCCGGAACCATATTTGAACAGACGCGCTTCACGAACCCACAAATCCATGATGCCGCCTTCATTGACGAGATCATCGCCAACCGACTGAATAAAGCAGGCATGTGGCTGCGGATGTTCGTAAGCAGACTTGGATTTGGTCAGCTTGCCGGTCTGCCAGTCAACATAGAAGTGGCCCTGACCAGGACCGTCAATGCCATAAGCCCAATGCAGGCCGGTGTTGAACCATTGCGGGCTGTTTGGCGCCACACGTTGCGTAGCCAACATATAAGCAAGCTCATCGCGGAAAGCGCGAGCGTCTTCTTCCGAGTTGAAATAGCCGCCCTTCCAGCCCCAATAGGTCCATGTGCCGGACAGACGATCAAACACCTGACAAGCATCCATTTCGGAACCGAAGCGCTGTTCTTCGGGCAACTTTGCCAGCGCCTCTTCATCAGGAACCGAACGCCATAGCCATGATGGCACGTCGTTTTCTTCAACTTTTTTCAGATGTGCAGGGACGCCGGCCTTGCGGAAATATTTCTGCGCAAGAATATCGGCTGCAACCTGACTGAATTGCGCAGGGACATTGATGTCCTCAAGGCGAAACACCACCGAGCCATCGGGATTCTTGATCTCACTCGTCGCCGTGCGGAATTCAATCTCCGCATAGGCCGACTGGTTTTCTTTCGTAAAACGGCGTTCGATCTTCATCTGTCCCATCCAAACGTTCTATATATAGTAGCTTGGCTGAAAAATTCAGCCCCGGCGTGCGACCCACGCTATGTGTCTGCTTATTCACTCAAATTGTCCTCAAATTTGCCAGGACAATCATGCTGGAGGAGCAGGCTCCTCCGAGAATTCATTCAGTCGATTTAGATCATGCAAAACCAAATCAACGCTCCAGCCAAAGGCCGTTCTTATTCAAACTTGCGGATAAGGATTTCCTTATCTGGTATGCTATCATGATTACAAATACTAAATCTAGTATTAATGCGACATCAGCGCCAATAAATTCCATTCTGCTTATGTAGCTAAGTTCCTGAATTTCAGACGAAAAAAATCTCGCGCGATACACATCTTTTCGACGTAACGCCCGTTAGTAACTCGACTGATTTGAAGAAAAGGCCTACAGAATCTTTACCCTCGGCCACGCAACTTACGCAACGATGTCGTTATAAAAAACGACTCGCACATGAGCGTCAAGCTTTGGTTTACCATTCGGCCACCAACGCTAGATATTGTGATCACGCCTTGGGGGAGAATGTGGATAACGGGGAGAATGACACTTATGTGAAGGGCAGGGCATTTAATGCAAAGACACATGCCAATTCGCAACACCAGACCTGATTTTAAAAATAAGGAAGCTTACGAGGCCAATTTGCCACCCGCAAAAGCTACTCAGCAGCAATCGCGCTCGGTGAACTATCGAAATCCAGCAAAATACGTTTCAGATCAATTTCATCGACCCGTGCGGCTGCCTCGCGTGGCGAAACCCACTCGCAAACACGCTGCTCGCGTTCCGGCCAGTCTTTTGCGCGCTCGACGTAGTGCAGTGCATAAACGGCGACCGAAAACTGGTTGATGCATTCAGGCGGCAGATCATTTTTGCAATATTCAAAATTGCCAATTGGGCGAGATGAAATCTCGCCACGCACACCGGCTTCTTCGTAAGCCTCGCGTGCAGCGGTTTGAGCAAGTGTGCGGCCAACTTGTGGCCATCCCTTGGGAATGATCCAGCGGCCGGTGCCTCTGCTGGTGATAACGAGGATTTGTAGTTTATCCAACTCATAGCGGTACACGAGCGCTGCAACTTGCTGCAAACGACCAGAAGGCGTCAGAATACGCTTCTCCGTTGCCACAAATTTTTTAGCCAGTGTTTTCACCGTGAAAGTCCCACCATCTTCCATACAGAATGGATTGATTCTCCGAAATGACAATGGGTTTATTTTACAGGCTCCTTAAAATTGAAGGCAAAAAACGCCTTTGTTTTTAAGGATTTACTGAAATTATCGATCACTCCGCTTTAAATTAAAAGCTTAGTGATGCGCCTCCATCTCTTTTCGGCTGACTTTCAATATAGTGTGATTGCGGCAGCTTTACCACCACAATCACCTTTCATTTATTTTCGTTTATCCGCGTTTTCCGCCTGCAATTGGTTCCTGATAGGTGAAACCCATATCCCATGGGAAATAAATCCACGTATCCTGTGAAACTTCGGTCACGAATGTATCGACGAGCGGGCGACCTTTTGGTTTGGCATAAACAGTCGCAAAATGTGCCTTTGGCATCATTTCTCGCACAATAGCTGCGGTTTTGCCGGTATCAGTCAGATCATCGACGACGATCACGCCTTCACCGCCGTTTTCGAGAAGCGGAGCGCTGATTCCCTTAAGAACCTCCATTTCGCCCTGCGATGTGTAATCGTGATAAGATGCAACACAGACCGTTTCGATGAGGCGAATGCCCAGCTCACGACAAACGATTGCCGCCGGAACAAGTCCGCCGCGAGTGATTGCAACAATGGCACGCCATTCTCGATCCATATCTGCAATACGCCAGGCGAGTGCGCGGGCATCACGGTGGAACTGATCCCAGGAAACGGGAAAGGCTTTATCGGGCAACGACATCAAAACGCTCCATGGAAAATCCGAAAATCTCACTCCGGATCTGTCAAACCAAAAAATGCGCGACGACGACTGCCATTCGCGCTGAACTGTCTGGATCTGCGGCTTTCCATTATGCGCGCACAACATTTCAAATGCATGCTGCACAAACCAAGAAAGGCTTTCCGCCCGGCATATTCAGCGCCGGGTGATGCTGATAACCGCAAAAAAGCCTCTCATGCAAGGGCTGTGAGACACCTTATAGCGTATCACACCTCAAAATAAGCGTCGGCCTGCTGGAAACAGGCCAACATTTTAATAAAAAAATCAGCGCGAAAACAGCGTCAATATCGGCAGATCATTGAGCATCGAACGCGTGACGCCCCCGAAAACCAATTCGCGCAGGCGCGAGTGGCTATAAGCACCCATCACGAGAAGATCTGCGCGCTGAGCAATAATATGTTCGCGCAGCACGTCCTGCGCATGACGACTATGTGATTCAAGCGGCGTTAAGTTCGCTTCAATTCCGTGACGTGACAAGGCTTGCGCCAACTCGCTCCCGGCAAGCGCTTCATCTTCGCTTTCACGTTCTGGCGGATCAACCCAGATGACATCTGTGCGGCTCGCGTTTTTCATCAATGGCATGGCGTCGAAAGCTGCGCGCGCGGCCTCCCGCTTGCCATTGAATGCCACCACAATACGATCAATCGCTTCCATCGGCATGATGGGCGTATGTGGCACCAGCAAAACTGGACAGCTCGAATTGAAAACAAGCGTATCGGCGGTTTCATCATTGGTTGCCGGATCGTCAGGGTCAGGTTGACCAGCCACGAGCAGTTCAGCACCAAGGCAAGAGGTCAGAACACCATCCGCAGCCGTTCCTGTTTCGGAGCGGGTTATACGGAATTCATGATGACCGCCCTGACGACGCATTTCTTCTTCAAAAAGCAGTTTCAGGTGCTCGGAGATCTCCTTATGCTGTTTGTCATGCAGTTCGAACATGCCGGGATCGATAAATCCGTTGGGATCAGCATAAACGATAGGAGAGGGTACAGAATAAAGTCCGATAACGTGAATGTCAGGCGTCCTGCGCGTCAACAGCGCAACTGCGGACAAAACCCGCTTTAACTCGGCTTCACTACGGGCATAAGCCACCACCGTCTTATAGGACATATCGGATCTCCTTCCGGCTATTTTTCTATTTAAGTATATAATAACTCAACGTAACAAACAGGCAAAAATCCTAATCTTCTCAAGCAGCTCCCTGCGTTTGCAACGTGATGATCATCGCTTCGATTGCACTCACTGCAAGATCAATCTTCGTCTCATCGCTGCCGCGAACGACAAGCTCCGTACTAAACCTGCCATTTTCGAATTTTGGATAAGAGCCAATAATCGTTTCTGGGTTTTCCTTCTGGATCGCTGTAAGCGGTGCACCGATAACGCCTTCGCCAAAAGGACAGGAAACAGCCTTGGACAAAAGCTTGCGACCGGTTTTAAGCGTCGGCAGAACATTATCGAGCATAGCCTGAAAAACAGACGGTACGCCTGCCATTACATAGACATTGCTGATATGAAAACCGGGCGCTGTCGATACAGGATTATCGATATGGTCCGCGCCTTGCGGCATACGCGCCATCCGCTTGCGCGAATCCGTAAACTCCAGTTCACGTCGGGCATAATTTTCGGCCAGCAGCTTCATCGCCTTATCATCATAGATACAAGGCACATTAAAAGCACGCGACACGGCATCCGCAGTGATGTCGTCATGGGTTGGCCCAATGCCGCCAGAGGTGAACACATAATCATAACCCGGACGCAATGCGTTAAGTGCTGCAACAATCGCATCTTCATCGTCGGGGACTATGCGGACCTCTTTGAGATCAATGCCGGCTGCGGTCAAAACATCGGCCAGATGACCAATATTCTTGTCTTTCGTACGTCCTGAGAGAAGTTCATCGCCAATAGCAAGCATTGCGGCTGTTACAGCCTGCTGCGGGGTATTCGTCATGCCCAGACTCCATTCGATCTGCGCATAGTTAATCCCCGGCAGATGAAAGCTGCAACTGATTTTCTATATTTTTCAAACTGGAGGCCCCGCATATGATCATTCAGTTTTACAATAACTTACATTCCTCCAAATCGTTGCGAGCTATTTATTGAATAATTTCCACTGTCAGCAAAACCAGTTGTTACAAGCGTTCAAAACAGCTTGAATTTGTTTTACAAATCATGACATAGAAAATCACAAGCTGCGGTCGTGGCGAAATTGGTATACGCAACGGACTTAAAATCCGTCGCCTTTTAGGCTTGCGGGTTCAAGTCCCGCCGACCGCACCACCTATTCCATTGTGGATTAAACCTTACAGATTTAATCATGTTTGGCGTTTCAAGCTTGTTTGCAGCTTTAAAGCCATGTAGCCATGCGCAGATATTGTTATGGATGCAGAAAGCTTACCAATGACCGCCTTCGTTAAAGCCGTAGTTCAAGCTGAAACTGCAATGCGTGCGCTGTTTCCAGAAACGCCGTTGCAGCTCAATGACTATCTTTCACGAAAATATGGCGCGGAAATCTGGCTTAAGCGCGAAGACCTGACCCCTGTTCGTTCTTATAAAATACGCGGCGCATTCAACTTCATTTCGCGCGCAGTCAAAACCGCTGAAGAAAATGCAGTGTTCGTCTGCGCTTCCGCTGGCAATCACGCGCAGGGTTTTGCTTTTGCTTGCAGGCATTTTGGCCGCAAGGGAATAGTGTTCATGCCTGTGACGACGCCACAGCAGAAAATCGACAAAACCCGTGCTTTTGGTGCCGAATACATCGAAATCAAACTTATCGGCGACATTTTCGATACCTGCTATGCCGCTTCGCAAGAATATGCGCAAGCCCATGAAGGCGTGATGGTGCCACCATTCGACCATGCTGGTATCATCGAAGGACAGGCGAGCGTAGCGCTGGAAATCGAACGCCAGCTACCAGACAATAAGAAGCCAGATTTTGTTTTCCTGCCAGTCGGCGGCGGTGGCCTTTCGGCAGGTGTCACACAATATTTTGGCGCACTTGGCTGGAAAACGGCCTATCGCTTTGTTGAGCCGCAAGGTGCCGCAAGCCTCAAGGGTAGCCTTGAAGCGGGCAAGCGGATCAAACTTTCCCAAGTGGATAATTTCGTCGATGGTGCGGCCGTTGCTGAAATCGGCAAAGAAAACTTCAAGCTTCTCAAAGGCTTCAACAAAAACATTGTGATCACGGTTCCGGAAAACCGCCTGTGCTCAACCATGGTCGAAATGCTGAATATCGAAGGCGTGGTGCTTGAACCTGCCGGTGCACTTGGCATTGATGCACTCAAGAATTTCAAGAAAAGCGAACTCAAAGGCAAGCGCATCGTCATTGTGGTGTCGGGCGGCAATTTCGATTTCGAACGTCTGCCAGACGTGAAAGAACGTGCCCTTCGCTATGAAGGCCTAAAGAAGTATTTCATCTTCCGCTTCCCGCAGCGCCCGGGCGCGCTTCGATCGTTCCTTGATCTGCTTGGGCCGGAAGATGACGTCGCACGCTTTGAATACCTTAAAAAATCCGCGCGTAATTTCGGTTCTGTGCTGATTGGTATCGAAACCAGAAATGCTGCCAATTTCAAAATTTTGGAAAAGAAATTCGCTGAAGCGGGCTGGGCTTATCAGGATATAACTGACAATCAGGTACTTGCAGATTTCATTATCTGATCGCGCATCAACCAAAAAACGTTTGCATTTTTGCGCAAAACAGACCATATGGCCCTTTAGGCGCATGGACTGAACAATTTCAGTCTTCCCGGAATCGGACTTGTTGCGTCTCGCCTCTTGCAGTCAGAATGGTCTGATAGCAGGGGAGACCCGACTGGTTTCGGGCACGGCAGCGCAAGTCGACCGGAGTTTTCCGGCGTCCCGTCGTATCATCAAAAAGCTATTGTTCGGCAAGTTGCGCTTGTCCGAAGTTTTAGAGCGGACCACGATTGTGTGGTGCCGCCGAAAGAGATTGAATTGACTACTGAAAACACAGGCGGCTTTGCTGCTCTTGGTATTACAGGCGTTCTGCTTAAAGGCGTTGAAGCCGCTGGCATGACCGAGCCAAAGCCCATTCAGACGCAAGCCATTCCGCATCAGCTGGAAGGCCGCGACATTCTTGGTATTGCGCAGACCGGCTCCGGCAAGACGGCTGCATTCAGCCTGCCAATTTTGCAGAAAATCATTGCACTTGGTGACAAGCGCAAGGGCAAGACTGCGCGAGCGCTGATCCTCGCGCCAACCCGCGAACTCGCTGTACAGATCGAAGAAACAATCCGCGTTGTTGCCAAACAGGCGCATATTTCGACGGCACTGGTTCTTGGTGGCGTTTCGCGTCTGAGCCAGATTAAGCGTATGCAGGGCGGCGTTGACGTACTTATCGCAACTCCTGGTCGTTTGACCGATCTGGTGCGTGAAAACTGCGTAGATCTGTCAGAAACCCGTTGGCTGGTTCTCGATGAAGCTGACCGTATGCTCGATATGGGCTTCATCAACGATGTGAAGCGCATCGCTAAAGGCACACACAAGAATCGCCAGACTGCTCTTTTCTCGGCAACCATGCCTAAGGAAATCGCAGCCCTTGCACAGACACTGCTGCGTGATCCTATCCGGGTCGAAGTTGCGCCACAGGGTACAACTGCTGCGGAAATCACGCAGGTCGTGCATCCGGTTCCAACAAAAGACAAGCGCCGTCTGCTTTCTGGTCTGCTGGCTGACAAGGGCATGAAATCGGTTATCGTCTTCACCCGCACCAAGCATGGCGCAGATGCTGTTGTTCGTCATCTCGAACGCGATGGCTTTGATGTTGCTGCAATCCATGGCAACAAATCGCAAAATGCCCGTCAGCGCGCGCTGAACGGCTTCCGCGATGGCACGCTTCGTATTCTGGTCGCAACCGACATCGCCGCCCGCGGCATTGACGTTCCGGGCATCAGCCATGTCGTCAATTACGATCTGCCAGATGAGCCGGAAACCTATGTGCACCGTATTGGCCGCACTGGCCGTAACGGCGCAAGTGGCGCTTCAATCACACTATATGATGCAGCTACGGAAGATACGAAACTACGTGCAGTTGAACGTGTTACCCGTACGAAGCTGACTATTAAGGAAGCACCTGTTAAACTTGCTCCGGCACCTGCAGCAAAGTTTGATGACGCTGATAAGCCAGAGCGCAGCCGTAAGCCCGGTTCGCATGGTGTGCCGCAGAAGCATCGCCGTCCGGCAAATAAAATGGCTAAGTCATCTGGCGAACATCGCGCAAATCCAGCGCCCAAGCCTGCAAGTGGTGACGCTGCTGCACAGCCAAAGCGTCCATTCCATCGCAAGCGTCGTCCAGGCAACGGCGGCGGTCAACGCGCTGCATAAACGCTCGATAAAAGAATAATAAAAAGCCAATCTGATCTAATCAGATTGGCTTTTTATATGCGGTTTTTTCGTTGAAGCCTGAATACAGAGTTTGCACTTACGCTTTCACGGGGAAAATTATTCCGAACTTGCTTGAAGAGCATTGTGCTTCAACATAGTTTCCTCTCAACTAAGGGATGGAGACCATGCTCGACTCGGCACTAGACGCAATCGGCAATACGCCACTGATCCGTTTAAAGAAGGCTTCCGAAATCACCGGTTGCGAAATCTATGGCAAAGCCGAGTTTCTCAATCCCGGCCAGTCGGTCAAGGACCGTGCCGCGCTCTATATTATCCGCGATGCGGAAAAACGCGGCCTGTTAAAACCGGGCGGCGTTATCGTCGAAGGCACAGCGGGAAACACCGGCATTGGCCTCACATTTGTTGCCAAGGTGCTCGGCTATCGTACTGTGATCGTTATTCCTGAAACGCAAAGTCAGGAAAAGAAAGACACTCTTCGTCTGCTTGGCGCGGAATTGATTGAAGTGCCTGCTGCACCTTATCGCAATCCCAACAATTATGTGCGTCTGTCAGGCCGTTTGGCCGAGCAACTCGCAAAGACCGAACCCAATGGCGTAATCTGGGCCAATCAGTTCGACAATGTCGCTAATCGTCTATCGCATATTGAAACAACGGCGCAGGAAATCTGGCGTGATACCAATGGCAAGGTCGATGGCTTCGTTTCGGCGGTAGGCTCGGGCGGCACGCTCGCGGGTACAGCTTTTGGCCTTAAGGACAACAATGCAAATATCAAGATTGCATTGGCCGATCCGCATGGCGCAGCACTGCATTCTTTTTACACCACGGGCGAGTTGAAGGCCGAGGGCGATTCCATCACCGAAGGCATCGGGCAGGGACGTATCACCGCCAATCTCGAAGGTTTTACACCAGACTTTTCCTATCAGGTGCCAGACGCCGAAGCACTCGATATTGTTTTTAATCTTGTGCAAGAGGAGGGGCTTTGCCTCGGCGGTTCATCCGGCATCAATATTGCGGGTGCGATCCGCCTTGCAAAAGATCTCGGTCCGGGCCACACCATCGTGACGGTGCTGTGCGACTATGGTAATCGTTATCAATCCAAGCTGTTCAATCCAGCTTTCCTGCGCGGCAAGTATCTGCCAGTACCGGGCTGGTTGGAACAGAAAACCGACATACACATACCTTACGAGGGATAATCATGGCATACGAGACTGAAGCTCTTTTCCGCGAAGATGCATATCTTAAAAGCGCGGAGGGTTCAGTCCTTGCCTTGACGGAATCCGGCGGAATCATTCTCGATCAAACCAATTTCTACGCTACTTCCGGCGGACAGCCGGGAGATACGGGTTATTTTGAACGTCCCGACGGTTCACGCATCCAGATTGCTGCAACCGTTACCGGCGAGAGCAAAAGCGAAATCATCCATATTCCAGCCGAAGGGGAGGGCTTGCCTGATATTGGTGAAAAGCTGGTTTTGCATATCAACTGGGAACGTCGCCTTAAACTCATGCGAATGCATACGGCCTGCCATCTGCTTTCGGTCGCCTGTCCGTTCCCGATCACTGGGGCTGCCGTCGGTGAAGAGGAAAGCCGCGTTGACTTCGACCTGCCGGATGCAAGCTACACCAAAGAATTTGTCACAGAAAAGCTGATGGCAATGGTCAATGCCAATGAGCCGGTCAGCTTGCACTGGATAACCGACGAGGAATTTCTCGCCAATCCCGACATTGTCAAATCAAAAAATGTGCGCCCGCCGGTGGGAGCAGGCCGCCTTCGTCTGGTGGTGATTGGTGAAAATGGCTCGGTAGATTCGCAACCTTGCGGCGGCACACACGTTTCTCAAACGCAGGAAGTGGGTGAAATCCACATCGGCAAGATCGAAAAGAAGGGCAAGGAAAACCGCCGCTTCCGCATTCGATTTGGCAACGCACCGCAAGCTTGAGAATTTCAGGAGCAATCATGTCCGATAAAAGCGCATTTGTTATCTCCCGCGATGATCTGAAAGCCCGACTAGGCGAGCCGGGTTTGGCGATTGTCGACGCTTCCTGGTATTTGCCCACAGCCGGTCGCAATGGACGCGACGAATATGATGCAGCACATATTCCCGGTTCTGTATTTTTCGATCAGGATTTGATCGCAGATAAGGATTCCGGTCTGCCACATACTTTGCCATCGCCGGAGTTTTTTGCACGCCATGTCGGTGCTATGGGCATCACAGTTGACGAAACGGTGGTTGTCTATGACGGCCCCGGCATGTTTTCAGCGCCGCGTGTATGGTGGATGTTCCGCGTCATGGGCGTGAAAAACGTTCTGGTTCTTGATGGCGGTTTCGACAATTGGAAATCCTCCAATTTACCGGTCACCGATGAAATAACCAAGATCGCACCATCCCTTTTCACGCCGTCATTTAACGAAGCCAAAGTCGTCGACTTTAACGAGATGAGTAAGGTCGTAGGCGAACACAGCTCGCAGATTGCCGATGCGCGTGCCGCTGGCCGTTTCACTGGTCGCGATGCAGAACCACGCGAAGGAATGCGCTCTGGTCATATGCCGGGTGCGCGCAATGTGCCGGTCGGAACTCTATCTGAAAATGGCGCGCTGAAAAATCTCGACAGCCTACGTGAGATATTCGCTAACGCAGGCGTCGATCTCAACAAGCCTGTTATCACAAGTTGCGGTTCTGGCGTGACGGCTGCGGTCATCACGCTTGCTCTGACTTCCCTTGGTCATGAAGACAATCGGCTTTATGATGGCTCATGGAGCGAATGGGGCAGCAGACAGGACACGCCGGTTGTAACAGGCGAAGCAGAATAACATGGCTGAAAAGCTTACCGCCAGAGTGACACATCTGGAGATGACAGCGAGACCGTCGCTGTCAGTTCCGGTTCCGTCTGGTTTGCGCCTTGCAATCATGCGTTCGACGCAAATGCCGGTGCATTTTTATCGCTACCTTTATGAACAGGTTGGACGCCAGCACCATTGGATGATGCGACGTGTGCAAAGCGATGAAGAAGTGACGCGGGCAATCCATGCCGAAACCACGGAAATTCACGTTCTTTATGTTGATGGAAATCCGGCAGGACTTTTAGAGATCAATCTAGCCTACATGCCTGAAACGTCAGAAATTCTCTATTTTGGTTTGATGCCAGACTATCAGGGGCGGGGACTGGGGAAATTCTTTCTGAACGAAGCGATTTCAACCGCATGGTCACACGATCCACAAAAAGTGGCTATTCACACCAACACGCTCGATAGTCCGCGTGCACTGCAACTTTATCAGAGGATGGGCTTTGAGCCGGTTGGCTGGTCAGAAGAAGAGGTCATACCTTGGGAATAAGCTAGACCGGTTCTCTTAAACGGAACGGTCAGGACCGCTCTTATCTATTTATTTTTGCGCATTATCCAACGCAAAACCGCAACGCACTTTTGCTGAAAATGCTTTACCCTCGTGCAACTTCTCGTCCATTGGTGATCGAAACCACGGACGCGCTCGTAATACGACCGCTTTCTTCATCAAAGACCACACAATTGCGACCACGTTGCTTCGCCATATAAAGGCAGCGATCAGCGCGGCTTAACACCTGCGAATTCGTCTCGTTCTTCGGCGCAGACGCAACCCCGATGCTGATTGTCAGCGGATAAATCTGATATTCCGTTGCATGAAACGGGGTGTTTTCAACTTCTGAACGTATTCTTTGCGCAACCCGCATACCAGTTTCACCGGTTGCGCCAGGAAGAAACACGCAAAACTCCTCGCCACCAATACGGCCAACGAGATCACCCTTGCGCGTTACATTCTGCAGCGCAAATGCGATAAGCTTGAGTGCACGATCACCCACGCTATGCCCGAATGTGTCATTAATTGCTTTAAAATGATCCGCATCGATGACGAGAAGCGTTCCATTTTCAATACGCGAACGGCTGATTTTCATTGCATCGAAAAGTGCTTCACGGTTGAGTAGCCCAGTCATGTGATCAACGCGTGAGCGAGCTTGAAGCTCAATATGCGCCTTTTCAAGCTGCGCATATGCATCCTGAAGCTTGCTGTGATGATAAAAAATGTAAACGAGAGAAGGAAAGGCTGTAACTGTCGGGATACCGGCACTGAGACTAATAGCGGAGGGACCAGGCAGCGAGCCGGAGAAGAATCCAACGACGAAACTGGTTCCCAAGGAAAACAGGACGACACACAACGTTATCAACGCTGCTTTCCATAAAACCGTCTTCATACCTATGAAATCCCCCAACCCTACGAAGATATTTTAGGTGTCTGTTGCTGAACCCTCTATGAACAGACATGATCGTAGGCGCACAACCCGAAAACTGTAAAACACCTATGCAGGGGAACCAGTCAATTCGACTAATTTCTGTTTCCACTGCCATCAGATAAGTCATGCGCTAGAATAAATATCCGAGCGCAACCCTGCCAGTAAGGACAAAATGCGATCTCAGGGGCCTTATAAAAGGAGCGACTTAACGATGAAAGCTATGTTCCCGCATCAATGCAATTTTTTATATATGTGTGCCATTAACGACACAATCTAGAGTAGTGCAACATGAATATATTACTGATAGATTTAGCTTAAGACAACAATCTTTAAAAGAAATGACATTTGCTGTAATTTTTCACATTTATAGCACGTGCGATTTCAATTAAATCATAAGATGCACTCCAAATAGCTTTTTTACACGCATTGTACGCGGAAAAGCGTTCCGCAGTTTCAAGATGCGCTCCAAAATAAAAAAAACAGGGTCGCCTTTTGGGCGACCCTGTTTTTTGAAGTTAGATAAGCCTTAAAACTAGAAGACTGCCAGATATTTAAGAAGCGAAATGATACCAATAATGATGACAATAACCTGAGCAATTTGCTTCACTTTGCTATCAAGCGGCAGCATATTGATGAGGTAAAGAACGAGGAAGATAACCAGAATTGTTATCAGAAGACTAATGAGGATGGACATAGGCAGTCGGACCCTTCCCGGAACGGCTGTTTAACTCATTCGGCGGCTGTTCCATAGCTTTGCCGAAAGGAGCATTATAAAAATGGGAAGTGTGGCTCGTTACCGAGCTTGAAACTGTCCCCGATCCCATCATCTTTGGTTGTAAAGATGATATGCCGGTTAACGTTCCAATCAGAATAAGGTTCCCATAAATTCAACATAAAATCGGCGACTTACGTCGCCAATAAAAAATATGTTCGGCTAATTTTGCATAGAACCTGTCTGCTTGCGCCGGCTGTGCCAGCTAAATGCTTCTTCAAGCAGGTGAGGGGTGTGGCCACCTCTTGCGCATGAGCGCTCAAAATAATCGTTAAGCTGATCGCGATAATCCGGATGAGCGCAATTGTTGATGATCAGCTTTGCCCGTTCGCGCGGCGCAAGCCCGCGCAAATCCGCCAGACCTTGTTCCGTTACAAGAATATCAACGTCGTGCTCAGTATGATCGACATGCGTCACCATCGGCACAATAGACGATATAGCACCATTCTTTGCTTCGGATTTGCTGACGAATATCGAAATATAAGCATTACGTGCAAAATCACCGGAACCGCCAATGCCATTCATCATGTGCGTGCCATCGACATGGGTCGAATTTACGTTGCCGTAAATATCGAACTCAAGCGCGGTATTGATACCAATAATACCAAGGCGGCGGATAACTTCAGGGTGGTTGCTGATTTCTTGCGGACGCAAAATCAGCTTGTCACGATAACGATCGATATTAGTGAAGACGCGCTCACCACATGCAGGGCTTAGTGTGATGGATGAGCCGGAGGCGTAGTCAAGCTTACCAGCATCGAACAGATCAAAGGTACTATCTTGCAGCACTTCGCTATACATCCGCAGATTATGGAACGGACTGTCGGCAAAACCATTCAGAACGGCATTAGCGATAGTTCCAATACCAGCCTGTAAGGGATTAAGCGTCAGATCAAGACGGCCTGTCTCAACTTCATGCAAAAGAAACTGGATAAGATGTGAGGCAATGGCAACCGTTTCGCCGTCGGCTGGCTCCACAGTCGATGCGCTGTCATTTTCATGCGTTATGACAATACCGGCAATTTTCTCCGGCGGAATAGGAATATAGGGCAGGCCGACGCGACTATCACAAGCCGTCACCGGAATGGGATCGCGGGAAGGGCGTTTGGTTGGAATATAAACATCATGCAACCCCTCAAGCGCCAGCGGCTGATTAAGATTGACCTCAACAATGACTTTTTCAGCTAGAATCGCAAAGCTTGCAGAATTGCCAATAGAGGTTGTTGGAATTATCCCGCCATTTTCCGTAATCGCCAAAGCTTCAACGACTGCATAATTAATGGGGCCAATCTGGTTGGAACGCAATTGCTCAACCGTCTCAGACAGATGCTGGTCAATAAACATAACTTCACCACGATTGATGGCAGCTCGCAAAGTTCGGTCCACCTGAAACGGCATGCGACGCGCAAGCACATGCGCTTCGGTCAGCAACTTATCGACATCATGTCCAAGCGAAGCACCGGTAATCAGCGTAATCTGAAAAGGATCGTTGAGCGCACGCGCAGCCATTGCGAGCGGAACGGCCTTGGCATCACCGGCGCGCGTAAAGCCGCTCATACCAATGATCATACCATCTTTTATCAGGCTTGCAGCTTGTTCCGCAGTGATGATCTTATCACGCAGAGACGTGTTCCTGATACGTGCTTCCAACATGCAATCTACCTTCCTTGCAGAACATTGTTCTCGGGTCTGGCTAAAGTAATTACATCGTAGAATGGCATCGGGGAAATGATTTCAATCAAACAAAATCACGAGTTCTTGAATAGAGAATAGCTCTTTGCATCGCAAAGATTCCGATATAAATCTGACCTAGCAGGCACTGTCCTTCTTTCACTCACACTGAAGCGTTTTTTCGAACAGGCACCGTCTTGTTGGCGATTTCAGCTTCTCAAACAGAGGTTATGCGATGAACAATATCGCTGATGTGATCGATCACGGACTGCCGTAGCTCATCATACCGGATCAGCTTACGTTGCTTCGAACGCCGCTCGCGGGATTTCTGCTCGGCAATCGTGCAGTAATAGCCGTTTAAATCCTTGATC
>Ga0308165_1001758_pt1 | contig 28702 bp, 23 predicted proteins | sample PhyWR2_FD_201032 | JGI IMG/M metagenome (GOLD analysis project Ga0308165, IMG submission 201032) | Phyllosphere microbial communities from UC Gill Tract Community Farm, Albany, California, United States - DLSLW.R2 | ecosystem: Host-associated > Plants > Phyllosphere > Unclassified | place: USA... | reverse complement strand
CCTGCGGGCTTTTTTGTGTCTGTTGTTGTCCGAGAACATCCGGCTAAATCCGGTGATTATTGGTATACGTTTAGGTATACGGTAGGATGTATACCTAAAAGCGTATACCAATTCATGAAGGAGCAGCCTCAGTGGCACGGACAACACGTCCCCTTACCAACACCGAAGTTCTGCGCGCTAAAGCGTTAGAGAAGGATCTGACGCTGCATGATGGCGATGGCCTTTTCCTGATAGTGAAAACCAGCGGGAAAAAGCTCTGGCGTTTCCGGTATCAACGTCCGGCGACAAAACAGCGGACAATGATGGGGCTAGGTGCTTTCCCCGCCCTTTCACTTGCTGACGCCCGAGGGTTAAGAGCGGATTACCTTGCCTTGTTAGCCAACGGAATTGACCCACAAATTCAGGCCGAAGTTGCAGAGGAACAGCAGCAAATTGCTCTAGACAGTATTTTTTCAACGGTTGCCGCTAACTGGTTCCAACTCAAAAGCAAAAGCGTTACCCCTGATTACGCAAAAGACATTTGGCGCTCACTGGAGAAAGATGTATTCCCTGCCATTGGTGAGATTCCCGTTCAGCAAATCAAAGCCCGAACATTGGTTGAAGCACTTGAGCCAATCAAAGCTCGTGGAGCGCTTGAGACTGTTCGTCGACTGGTGCAGCGCATAAACGAGATAATGATTTATGCGGTTAACACCGGTTTGATTGATGCCAACCCTGCGTCAGGTATTGGTATGGCATTTGAGAAACCAAAAAAACAAAACATGCCGACGCTGCGGCCAGAAGAATTACCCAAACTGATGCGTTCTCTCATCATGTCAAATCTATCTGTTCCGACGCGTTGTCTAATTGAGTGGCAACTTCTGACCCTTGTGCGCCCTTCTGAAGCCTCCGCCACTCGGTGGGAAGAGATCGATCTTGATGCAAAGCTTTGGACGATTCCAGCCGAACGGATGAAGGCTAAACGAGAGCACATCGTACCTTTGTCTCCTCAAGCATTAGAAATTTTAGAAGTCATGAAGCCAATCAGTGCCCATCGAGAACATGTTTTTCCTAGCAGAAATGACCCTAAGCTGCCAATGAATAGCCAGACTGCTAATGCTGCGCTGAAGAGAATTGGTTATGGTGGGAGGTTGGTTGCCCACGGTTTACGTTCAATAGCCAGCACAGCAATGAATGAAGCAGGGCTTAACCCAGATGTAATTGAATCAGCCTTAGCTCATACCGATAGAAATGAAGTCAGAAAAGCTTATAATCGATCAACATATATTACCCAACGCATTGATTTGATGTCATGGTGGGGATGCTATGTTAATAATTCAAATAAAAAGTGAAAAAGGAGTTTTTATGTCTAAAAAAACAAATGACCAAATAATACTAGAGCAAATCCTTAAAGATAAAAAGAATGAGTTGGGAACTGACATAAAAGATACAGAGTTTTTTGAATTATACTCAGCCTCAGAGATTCTTAAAGACTACGACGTTACATATGATGACATTGAATATGGCATTGTTGGTAATGGTGGTGATGGTGGCATTGACTCCATATTTACTTTTGTTAACGGTGAACTACAAAAGGAAGACACGCAGCTTAATACTCAAGTAAGAAAAAATCACATTGAGCTAATAATAATTCAATCCAAAACATCTCCAACTTTTAAAGAAGATGCTATAATTAAGTTCCGCGAAACCATTCAAGATTTATTTGATTTAGGTAATGACCTCGATAAATTTAAGAAGCGTTACAATTCATTATTACTTGAGAAGATTAATTTATTTAGAAGCGCTTACTCAAAATTAGCAAAAACATTCCCTACCATTTTAATTAAATTTTTCTATGCTACTCAAGGTATTGATGCTGATATGCATCATAATGTAATTGATAAAGCAAATAAATTGCGAGAAGATATCCATAGATTATTTAGCGGTTCAACTTGTGAATTTTCATTCATTGGCGCTACAACGTTGCTAGAAATGAGCAGAAATATCCCCGCAAGCTCTCGAACTTTAGAAATATCAGAGCAACCGATTAGTACTTCAGCAGGAAGCTATATTTGCCTAGCTTCACTTACAAAATATTATGAATTTGTAAGCGATAATGGCGCACTAGCTAGAAGTATTTTCGAGTCAAATGTGCGAGACTATCAGGGAAGTGTAACTGTGAACACAGGCATCCGCTCAACACTTCAAAATATGAACTCCGACGATTTTTGGTACTTAAATAATGGTGTCACAATTATCACGCCTAAAGCGGTTAGTGCTGGAAAACAATTAACAATAGAAGATCCTCAAATTGTAAATGGACTACAAACCTCACATGAGGTATATCGCCATTTTTCCAACACTGATAATGCTGTAGATGATAAGCGCTCTATTCTCATCAGGATCATTTGTGAGAAAAACGAAGATGCACGTGATAGAATAATTCGTGCTACAAACAGTCAGACAGCAATTTTGCCAGCTTCCCTCAGAAGCTCAGATGAGATTCACAGAAATATTGAAGATTATTTAAAGGCTAACGACTTCTATTATGACAGGAAGAAAAACTTCTACAAAAACCTTGGCAAACCAGCATCGAAAATAATAAGTATTGCATATCTTGCGCAAGCAATGATGACTATTATTTTGTTCAGACCAGATAGCGCAAGAGCACGACCATCAACCCTTATAAATTCAGACATTGAATATAAGAAAATATTTAGCTTGGATATAACCATTGACACATACTTAAAAGTCATATTAATAATCAAAGCTACTGAAGCTTTTTTAAAAGTTGAAACTGACAAATACACCCCAGATCCAAAAACCACAACAAATATAAAATATTACGTTGCTATGGTTGTAGCCATTAAATACTTAAATACTAAAGAGAATATTTTGCAGGCACTTTCAAGTGTGAATCAAATAAATATTGATGAACAGATCTTTAATGAAAGTCTTGACGTTGTATTAAATCATTATAATCAGTTAGGCGGTGATGATCAGGTTGCTAAGGGTGCCGCTCTAACCCCAGCAATTCTGGCTTCACTCTAAATGGCTGGAGGGAATCCCCCTCCGTCTTAGTAGTAATTAATAACATTTGCAGCGCGCAATGCTCTCCCCGCCTCGCCTGCCCGCTTAAGGGGCAGCTTTTAATGCAGGTGCAAAGGTGGCCTCAGGCCGCGCCACAACTGGCGCTGGTCGGGAGTACTGGAGCGCGAAAACGCATGCAAAACCATGCACCCTTTGGATGCATGGCTTGATTCGTTAAAAATAGCGGGAATTACGGGGATTGTTTGACAGGCTACTGCGCGGCCAGTTCGGCGCGTCGACGGGTGTAAATCATGCTCTGTGCAGGGGTGAATTTTTCACGATTATCATCCCGCGAAGGCGCGTCAGGCCTGTATCCGATGGCCGTTAAAATATCTTTATCCTGCGCCGAATAATTAATTTCATTTCCTGCGACCAGCCAGACGGAAAGAGCTTCACGCAGGTATGCTACTGAACGGTCAAGCGCGCGGTTCTTTATCATCAAAGACTGGTTCTTAATCCCCATCAGCTCGGGTGCCAGCGTGGCGGCCAGCTCTGCGCCGTTCTGCTGCATAAAATCGTGCAGCCGGTTACGGATGCTGATGCGCTGCACCTCCTCGTGCGAGAAGATGTAGCGACCGGCGGCCTGATTAACCTCCCATTTTTTTACGTCAATCAGGTCGCGTAGCGCCTGTAATCTGCGGGAGCCTGATGCATTGTCATCCAGCAATAATGCCTGATATTCCTGCATTGCGGCGGCCAGTTCGGTTTTACGGTTCAGCCATGCGGTCTTGTTCGTCTGACAGGCATTAAACGCCTGTTGCAAGGTCAGGGTGGTCACGGGTTGTCTCTCCTGATTAATGGCGGAACGGTGAGCTGTAACAACCTTTCACCTGACGTGGAACTGTGGGTGTTGTCGGCACCGGCGCGGGTTTCTCATCGACGACCGGCGAACGTATCACTTCAAAGATGGACTCATGCGTTTTGAATGTCGCCGAGCAGTGCACATTCTGGCACTGCAGGTAACTCTCTTTGACACTCTCAGACATATAGCGGCTGGTGCGAACATGAGCCGCCGTGCGGCAGAAAGGGCAGCGCATCATGACAGTAACCCCCGTGCTTTCAGGTCAGCTTCACGTTCCCGCATTCTTTCCTGCCAGACTTTCCGCTGAACTGGCGTAGCCGCAACGTCATGCTCCATATGCGGCAGCGTGGAGGCCGACAGCCCTGTTTTAAACAGCACCGGTTCATCAGTCAGACGGATATTGCAGCCCCTCACCGCCTGCTCAAGCCACGTTTTCACCTGCTGCATAACGGCATGCTCCGGCTCGACATAGCCCTGATGGCCGATGGTGTTGGCAAGCGGATTTTCTTTAACCAGAATGCTGAGTTTCATTGCTCTGACGAGGGCACCGCAGCTTTCACGCAGAGCAGCATCGAGTTCATGCTCAGCATACTGACTGAGGACGCCGTGATGTGCCTGACGGTATGCTCTGGCCGTGCGGTCACAGGCTCCTTTGAGACTGTCCAGCTCGAAAGAAAGTACCTCAGCCATGTTGTCACATTCCTGCGCCAGTTCACGCCGTGCCACGCGCGCCAGATGGCGTTGTTTCAGCTCATCGGTAATGACAGCACCACCGGCACGAAAGGCAGTGCGCCAGGCTCCTGAATCATTGTCGTTTTCCTGCTCCAGTTCACTTTTTTGCGTTTGCACCTGGCTGATGGCCGTCGTGGTCTCATCCATACGACTGGCACTGGCGAGATGCGCCGACCGGGCAGTCTCAAGGCGTTCCATTGCGGGTTTAAGGTAGTCGGGAATAACAGCAGTCTGAGTCATGTCGGGTCTCCTCTTCGTTTCAATCTGAGGAGATTCTGCCGCGCCAGACACAACAAGACGACTCATTGCTGTTGTGGCAAAAATGGCACAAACAGACCTTAAAACCCGGCTGGCCAGAGAAAGGTCTCTGGAAAACCTTATTCAACATTTGTTTTTTACTAATAACTATTCACTACTATTCACCCCAAAAAAAAGATAAGCAATACAGTAGATTAAGAGGTGAACAGTTGAGAGATAACTATTCACCGACTGTTCACTACTGTTCACCTTTTGAATTTTGACCGGCCTGCTTACTTAGACTTTATTTCGATTAAAAAATGAAAATATATATATAAAAGTAATCAGAAATGGGCCACCAATTTGCCAACGTTTACCAAAAGATGGCCAACGTTTGCCACTGTATAAAAATCGTTCTGTTGTGTGGTGAAGCACTACAAAATGACTTGTTGCCCTGCGTAAAAATATTCACAAAATAGAGAGCTACCTGAAGCCGGACGGACACGCCCGGCACTGTATGGACTTTGTGAGGTAGCCCGATGCACACCGCTTTTTCTTCCCCGTCTTCTGCCCCTGCCGCGCCGCTGATGCCGGTCTCTGACGCCGTTCACGAGCGCTTTATCCGTCTGCCCGAAGTGATGCATCTGTGCGGCCTGTCCCGCTCGACCATTTACGACCTCATCAGCCGGGAAGCCTTCCCGAAACAAATCAGCCTCGGCGGAAAAAACGTGGCGTGGGCGCAGTCTGAAATCACCTCATGGATGGCGGATCGCATCGCCGAACGCAACCGGGGTTATGACGCATGATGATGACCGTTCAGCAAACAGCCCCTTTTTCTGGCTTGCTTCTTTTTGCCGTTTCCAGGTATAGTTTTCCCGCTGTCGCAAAATCGGCAGCCGGGCGTAGGAACCCGTGTTACTCAATGGCGACACCGGACGCGCCATGCGTCTTTTTTTACGTCGTTGCTCAGGCACACCTATTTTTCGGGCTGTGGTGCTTACACCGTGGCCCCTGTCAGATAATGGTGATCCGGGCGGGGCAGCCTTCGGGCTGGCCGGTATTCATTGAGGCCGGTATTCCTACCCCCGTTCGGGTCACCACCCATGAGCGTAGGAACTCCGGTGGTGGCAATAACCGCTACTCAATGGAGGTTGCCACTATGGCTACGACCCTCACCCCGTCACACCCGCAGTTTGTCTTTGTGTTTGCCGTCGCTCGTCGCGCAGACCGTAAACCCCGTATCTGTATGCTCCGCACTGTTGCCGGTGATGAACACGCCGCACGGCTTTCACTCGTTCGCGATTACGTCCTCTCGTTCGCTGGCCGCCTGCCGGTTGCGGAGGTGCGCGCATGAGACACACCATCATTACCGCCCGTGACCTCGAATGTCTGGAGCACATGCGCAACGTCGGTCAGCTCGTCGGCCATCTGATGCAGGAACAGGATTGTGCGACCGTTCGCCGTGACCCGGTGCAGCAGTTACAGCTCACATCTGTGATTTATCTCATGACCGTCCAGCTCGACGGCGTGGTCGAGCGCTGCAATCAGCGCTGGCTGACCGGGGAGGGCAACGTATGAAACAGCCATTACCCCACGTATTACGTGCTGCGCTGTATCGTCGCGCCGTGGCCTGCGCATGGCTGACGATATGCGAGCGTCAGCGCCGCTACCCGCACCTCACCCTCGATACGCTGGAAAGCGCCATCGCCGCCGAGCTGGAGGGCTTCTACCTGCGCCAGCACGGCGAGGAAAAAGGCCGCCTGATTGCCTGTGCGTTACTGGAAGATTTAATGGAAGCCGGACCACTGAAAGCCGCGCCGTCTCTGTCCTTTCTCGGGCTCGCGGTGATGGATGAACTTTGCGCCCGTCACATCACATCGCCTGTACTGCACTGAGGGAGAAAATAACAATGAAAATGAACGTAACGGAAACCGTTAAACAGGCCTGCGGCCACTGGCCGCACATTCTCCCGGCGCTGGGTGTGAAGGTCATTAAAAACCGGCATCAGGCCTGCCCGGTATGCGGCGGCTCTGACCGCTTTCGCTTTGACGATAAAGGGGGGCGCGGCACATGGTTCTGCAATCAATGCGGCGCGGGTGACGGGCTTAAACTGGTTGAGAAGGTATTCGACGTTTCTGCCTCAGAGGCCGCCCAAAAGGTGAATACTGTCACCGGTAATCTGTCACCGGTTGCCCCGGAAGTGATTGCGGCCGCAGAGGCTGAAACCGATGCCGACCGCAAAGCGGCGGCCACGCTGGCCGTCAGGCTCATGGAGAAAACCCGACCGGCCAGCGGTAACGCCTACCTTACCCGCAAGGGTTTCCCGGCTCTGGAATGTCTGACGCTCACCGCCCTGCATAAAACCGGCGGCGTGACGTTCCGCGCCAGTGACGTGGTGGTGCCGCTGCATGACGATGCCGGGGCGCTGGTTAACGTTCAGCTTATTAATGCTGACGGTCTCAAACGCACCCTGAAAGGCGGAGCGGTGAAAGGGGCATGTCATATCATCGAGGGGCAGAAACAGGCGGGAAAACGTCTGTGGATAGCGGAGGGCTATGCGACTGCACTCACCGTGCATCACCTGACCGGGGAAACCGTCATGGTGGCGCTGTCATCCGTGAATCTCCTTTCTCTGGCGAGCCTTGCCCGTCAGAAATACCCGGCCTGTCAGATTGTGCTGGCCGCCGACCGCGACCTTAACGGCGACGGCCAGACCAAAGCCGCAGCGGCCGCAGACGCCTGTGAGGGCATTGTTGCCCTGCCGCCGGTATTCGGTGACTGGAATGATGCGTTTGTTCAGAATGGCGAGGAGGTCACGCGGAAAGCGATTTATGGCGCCATCCGGCCACCGGCTGACAGTCCTTTCACTACCATGAGCGAAGCGGAATTTACCGCCATGAGCACCAGTGAAAAGGCAATGCGGGTGCATGAACACTACGGCGAAGCGCTGGCCGTGGATGCGAACGCCCAGCTCCTGTCCCGCTATGAGGCCGGGATATGGAAAATCATTCCATCGTCGGATTTTGCCCGCGATGTGGCCGGATTGTTCCAGCGCCTGCGTGCGCCGTTCTCGTCGGGGAAAATCGCCTCAGTTGTGGAGACCCTGAAACTGGTTATTCCTCAGCAGGCCGCACCGGCGCGCCGCCTGATTGGTTTTCGCAACGGGGTACTCGATACCGCCACCGGTACTTTCAGCCCGCACAGTAAATCGCACTGGCTGCGCACGCTCTGTGATGTCGATTTTACCCCGCCGGTCGGGGGCGAAACGCTGGAAACCCACGCCCCGGATTTCTGGCGCTGGCTCGACCGCGCCGCCGGTGGCAGACCGGAAAAGCGTGACGTGATTCTGGCCGCGCTGTTTATGGTGCTGGCGAACCGTTACGACTGGCAGCTCTTTCTCGAAGTGACCGGACCCGGTGGTAGCGGGAAAAGTATTCTGGCTGAAATTGCAACGATGCTCGCCGGGAAAGATAACGCCACGTCGGCCAATATCGACACGCTGGAAGACCCCCGAAAACGTGCATCCCTGATTGGCTTCTCGCTGATACGTCTGCCTGACCAGGAAAAATGGAGCGGTGACGGGGCAGGACTTAAGGCCATCACCGGCGGGGATGCGGTATCGGTCGACCCAAAATACAAGGATGCATACTCCACCTATATTCCGGCGGTGATTCTGGCCGTGAACAATAACCCGATGCGCTTTACCGACCGCAGCGGCGGTGTTTCCCGTCGCCGGGTGATACTGCATTTCCCGGAGCAGATAGCCCCGGAAGAGCGCGACCCGCAGCTCAGGGATAAAATTGCTCGTGAGCTGGCCGTGATTGTGCGCCAGCTAATGCAGAAGTTCAGCGATCCGATGACCGCCCGCACCCTGCTCCAGTCACAGCAGAACTCCGACGAGGCGCTCAGCATCAAGCGTGATGCCGACCCAACATTTGATTTTTGCGGCTATCTGGAAGCACTGCCGGAGCCTGAGGGGATGTATATTGGCAACGCCAATATCATTCCGCGCCAGCCGCGCCTGTATCTCTATCATGCCTACCTGGCGTATATGGAAGCCCACGGCTACAGGAATACCCTGAGCCTCACCATGTTCGGGAAAGGATTATCAGCCATGCTGAAAGAGTACGGGCTAAGTTATGAGAAGCGCCGGAAAAATCAGGGCATACAAACCAATCTCGCACTCAAAGAGGAAAGCAACGCCGACTGGCTGCCGAAATGTGATGACCCTGTAGCGAAATAACCTGACCTGACCGGCAATCGCCGGTCTTTTTTTACCTGCAAAACGGCAAAAGTGAACAGTAAAGTGTTCACTATTCACCAACCATTCACAACATAAACACATGAATGTTATAAATAAAATACCTTAGTGAACAGTGTGAACAGTTTTTCTAAAAAAAAGTTTTTTTCTTGATGTGATCTATCCAAAAACAGGTTCTGTTAATCACAGGAAGCGCTGCAACAAATCGCCATTGGTATACGCTTAGGTATACCAATGAAAGTTGAATTGGTTAAAACCACTTAATAACAGATAGTTACGTGAATTATTCAGACTCCGCCAGCCCACCAAATTCTCCATCGATGACACCAGAGTCATTCGATGAAGTCCTAAAAGCCCGCATGGCGTAAGCCCTGCGGGCTTTTTTGTGCCCTCAATTTGTCCCGCGAAGTCCGAAGAGAACTAATTAAATCCGAACCTTTAAGGCACCTCATAAAGCTTTATTGTTTTTGAGGTGACTAAAACTATGGAAACCCGGCAATGGCAAAACAAACCAAACCTCTATCCGTTAAAGAAATAGAATCAGCTAAACCCAAGGAAGCGGACTACGTTCTCTATGATGGTGATGGCCTTGAGCTACTCATCAAATCCAGCGGGAGTAATATCTGGCAGTGTCGCTACATTCGCCCTGTCACCAAGAAACATGCGAAGAAGAGCATAGGCCCCTCCCCATCAGTTACGCTTGCCGATGCCAGAAACTACCGGGCAGAGTCACGCTCTCTCCTGGCGAAACAAATCGATCCACAGGAACATCAGCAAGAACAACTGCGCAGTTCGCTGGAAACCAAAACTAATACTTTCCAACTCGTGGCAGAACGTTGGTGGAATGTGAAGAAAGCCAGTGTGACCGACGACTATGCAGAGGACATTTGGCGATCTTTGGAAAGAGATGTCTTTCCTGCAATTGGTGATGTTAGCGTTACAGATATCAAAGCTCACACTCTGGTTCAGGCCGTGCAACCGGTACAGGCCAGAGGAGCACTGGAAACTGTTCGTCGCCTGTGCCAACGCATCAATGAGGTCATGATCTATGCCCAAAACACGGGGCTGATTGATGCTGTTCCCAGTGTCAATATTGGCAAGGCATTCGAGAAGCCGCAGAAGAAAAACATGCCCAGCATTCGACCGGATCAGTTACCTCAACTGATGCAGACGATGCGAACAGCCAGCATTAGCCTTTCAACACGCTGCCTGTTCATGTGGCAACTTCTTACCATCACCCGCCCTGCCGAAGCGGCTGAAGCCCGTTGAGAAGAGGTAGACTTGGAAGCGCGAGAATGGAAGATCCCTGCATCACGCATGAAGATGAACCGTGACCATACTGTGCCATTGTCAGATGAAGCCATCGCTGTTCTGGAAATTATGAAGCCGTTAAGTGGGAATCGAGTATTCATTTTTCCAAGTCGTTAGAAGCCCACTCAGTCAATGAACAGCCAAACGGTAAATGCTTCCCTAAAGAGAGCGGGATTCGGCGGTATCCTCGTGTCACATGGTCTGCGATCTATCGCAAGCACTGCTCTTAATGAGCAGGGTTTTCCCCCCGATGTGATTGAGGCTGCGCTTGCCCATGTTGACAAGAATGAAGTACGTCGAGCCTATAACCGAAGCGATTATCTTGAGCAGCGCCGCCCGATGATGCAGTGGTGGGCTGATTTTGTAATGGCTGCGGATCGTGGAAATATGATTGGAGATGGTATTCGAGGTATAAGGCTCGTCGGATGACATAGTTACAAGCGCCAGCCATAGGCGCTTTATCTGTATTAGATCAGACTTGACCTGACAGTTTTATCTGGCAGCAGACTATCAAATCTGACAGTCTGCTTTGAGCGAAGAGCAGAAGTCCTTAATTGAGTCACCATGAATCTTGCTAACAATGCCGTGTGTCGATTAACTGGGAACAGGTCAACCATGGTCTGGCTAAAAGTGGATCGGTAATATGCAAATTTATTTAGGTAGAAGTAATAAAAAGTTCAACGGAATTCTATAATGTCTGTTGTCTAAGGGCGGTTCCTTGAACCGCCTGCGATTTGGCTACGGAAGACTTATTGAGAATTTGCAGACCACCATGGCGAAGGTCGTCGGTGCCAGCTACGGGGAAAGGAAGATCATCTTGTTCGTAAATATTGACTTCGACAATCAATCGGCAGTTGCCAGTATTTCGTTGGAAGGTTGGGCTCAGCCGCTTGTCGAATTCCTCGCGCGGTATTTTACCATCCAAGAAGACATGCTTCGTTTGGACTACTCCCACTTATCAACTAAGAACCTCATTGATACAGCTAAGAGTTGGCCATGTAGTTCGCAAACAGAGCGTGAGCACTTTATGATCGAATTTGAGGATGCGGCACAGCAGGGGCAAATAGCGCTGACCTTAAAAATTCTCGGACACAGATCCACGGGGATCGAGAAGTCGTCCTCTATCTTGGACCCAAATTCTTACCGGCGCGCTCAGGATACCTTCTGGGATGGCATACTTAATGGCGATCCCCCGGGCTTACGTGAAATCATTGTGGCGGAAATCGAGCCACGTGCGATTTGGGTGAGCTGGTTGCTCGCTAACCGTTCATATTCTCGGAATAAATATTTGGACGATCAGCAGATCATGAGGGCGTTGATGGTCAATACGTCCGAGGAAGATTGCATCGATGTTCTTCAACTAGTCGACCCTCATCAAGTGGCGAATAATTGGGCTTTCGATCAACTGGTCCAACAGCATTGGCAGCTTGTACGCGACTACTTGGAAAAACATATCGACATGCCGTCGGGCTATTCAAGCCACAAAAAGCTTGAATTCGTCTCCTCTCTATTTGCGAATTCGCCAACAGTGCAGACGTCCCAGTGGGCTTGCGAACAGGTTTTTGAACGAGCAGATCCGTCAGTCTTTCCTGAGCTAATCCAACATTGCCGCGCGATATCGCCGGAAGATGTACGTAATCTTTTCCTGCGTTGGAACATCCGTTCGATGAAAGAGAAGAAAGACAATATCAAGGATTGCGTTGCCAAAGCCTTCTCGAGGCTTGTTACATTGTCCGTGGACACTATACCCTCGGATCTAGCACTTGCGGCGGCTTGGCACGAGTTTGGAGACCCAGCGCGGTCTAGTCAGCAAAGCGTCGTTGCCAGCCTCAGAGAACTGCCATCCCAGGCGTGGGATCGAGAAACGTTGTGGACCCAACTAGGCCCGGCCGCCCGCGAGGCCTGGCGGCAGGATCTGTTCGATCGGGTTAGTGATGAACCTGAGTTAGCTCAGGGGCTTCTCAATTTTGCTTGCCTTTGGCTTGAGCAGACGGCATTCGCCGAAGTCGAACCAGTGCTTTTGCGATTGATGGATGACGAGGAACATCTGGCGTTTGCGAATCGGCTTGTCAGCACTGATGTAAGGCAACTGCAACTGAGGTGCAAGGGACTACTGCGGTCCAAGCAGGGTGCACTGGACCTAGAAGGGCTGGTAGGCCGGGGCGAGGGAGCCACTGAGTTGCCTAGCGTAGGAGCCCAAACTTGGCTGAGCGACCCTTCCGTGGAGCAAGTCATCTATAGGGCGCTTAGCCAGATTGAGGAAGAATTTTGTCGCGGATATTCGGAGACCTGGGGAGAGGACGAGGAGGCCCATACGGCGCGCCTCCTGACTCTGACGAAGAAGGCGATTGGCAACGTGAGCAGCCAGTTGCGCCAACTCTCGGTTACGACGCGGGCGAGGTACCCAAGCCTGACAGTGAATGTGCGTCAACCCAGCAAGCGGGAGGAAGGGGCGAACACACCAGCTGGTGCTCCGCTGGGGGCAGACGTACTGTTCCTGAGTCGTATCGTGGAAAAGGGGGAAACAGTGATTCAGCGTGCGACCCTTATGCAGGTGAAAAAGCGCAGAGGCACTGATTCGGGGCGGGGTTTCAGTTCGACGGTAGGCATCGACCTGAAGCAGTGCGAGGACATACTCAAGCAGTCAGAACACGCCTACTATCTGTTCGCTACTCCGGCCTCACCTCGCCCGGTTCTTTGGGTTACCCCAGCTCGGCTCGTTAGGAATTTAACCCAGTTGCGCACGAGCAAAACCTCGGTTTCGGCGATGCAGGTGCGGGACTCCAGCTGCTCCTACGCGGATTTTTTTCTGCATGAGCTTGTTGGCCTGTGGGCTGGCGACGAGCATGAGGACATCATCGCCGTCGCCAACGGCGATCCTCGGCTTGGGCGAACACCTCGCCACATTGTTGAAATCGAGGTTCGCCGCCAATCTGATTAATGCTTCGGGGAGAAATTCATGTTCTAACTATAGGGCAGGATCGTCTAACGAGGCGGAGTCAGTCCAGTCTAATTGACCTACACACCGTTGATTGCCACAGATTGTTTTCATTAACGTCCGCTCCTAGCACTGGGCGGACTGTCAGTTTAGGTTAAGCCCTGTGCAGTAACTGTGCCAGATCAAATTTAAGCTAATACTCTTAATCTAAATTATAACGCAGAGCTTCAGCTACGAGGTGATTATTTTTTTCTGTGTACATGAGAATCAAATGCTAGTCTGACACTCTCAACGTTTCGTGACCAATATTTTAGAATGGTTTCCGCTAAAGCATCTTGGCTTGCATTTGCTAATCGGTATTTTTTACTTTGATTGTTAATTACAAAATCTGATTCTTCAACATATTCCCATTAAGGGTCAATAAGATCATTCACTGCCGCAGCCTTACTTTTCCAACCACCTTTTGGTGCAAGTTCATTTATAAGGCTTACTAATTTCCTCTGAATGACAATGTATACCTCTGCTTTGTTCTCGCCCCCCTTCTTTCCAGCTTTAACTCTAACATCTGATAATTCTGATTGTTTATCAATGTAAACCTTGAACCAAACCATTCCGATACACTTATCAAACAGGCTAAAGGAGGTATGTAATGCTTTTAGTGCGATGCATTTATTTTCCGCTACTACCGACTGCCCCCATTGATACGACATTGAAGCATAAATAAGGTGCGCAACAAATATGTCATCAATTCTGATGGGCTCGATAATTAATGGGAAAAGAGTCTCCCGAGAAATACGACTCTGTAAGTCTCGCCAACACTCCTGTACAGGATCATATAATTCCGTGTACTCCTCTTTGAGCTGTAATACCCCATCAACAGTATGACTTTGATAATCCCGAAGATGAGGTTCTGAGTACAACCTTACACGCGTACCAACTTTTGCAGATTTCCAGTACTGTTCTCTCATCCTAGCTAGTTCTTCCTGCATTACCGAGTAGCTTTCATCAAGTATTTCAGCATATCTCTCCCACTGACATTGAGACATCTCCTCAGAGACGTCCTTTCTTTTTTGGCTAATTTTCTCAAAAACTTCAGATACAGAAAACATTAATCCACCATATATGAATAAGTTAACTCTTGTAAAAAATGTCTTTTTGCTACCCAGATTTTTTGCAAAATCATTTGTCCTTACTCTTACACAACCAAACTGAACTAATGCAAGGTAACTTAACATGAACACATCCAACGTCAGAATCCTTCGTTTATCCGACGTCGTCAGCAAAATGGGCATAAGCCGCTCCACCATCTATGATTGGCTCAATCCAAAATCTTCACGCTACGATGCATCTTTTCCCAAACAGCGTCGACTGGGTAAGCAATCTATCGGCTGGCTGGAAGCTGAGTTAGACGAGTGGCTTTTACTCCGTAGTCAAGTGGGTTTTTGAGTCTTAATGAATTGCAAGTAAAGGCCATTAACTCAGCCATAAAACAGAATAAATCATTGAAATTTGAATACGAGATTGCGGAGGCATCATTCGATTGAGACGATTAAACCTTAAAAAATCAACTTGAAAACCAATTGAATTGAGGTTCAAAAATACATTATTGACACTTTTACAAGTATAAAATTAAGAAGACAAGGACAAATGACAGAAACATCAAGATAAAACATTTATTAGTGATAGACAGATAACACTGTGAGGATGCCAATTTTCATCAAATGTTTTTTTTCGCCTTCAAAGTCAGATGCGTCTGACGTGTCAAAAAAGAATTAATGATATCGGATTCTAATCAATGAAATTTTTTGCTTACTTCGCTTGTGTTGACTCTGCTGGAGCAAAAGGAGTTAGAGAGCATAATATCTTCCGAGAAATATGCGATTTTTTCCATGTAGACTCAAAGAATATTGTTATTGAAATTGTTGACATTAAACGACCATTTTCAGAACAACGGCTATTAAAGGAGCTCATTAATACAAAAATGAACCGTGGTGACACCATTGTAATTACTGACTTAAGCTGTCTGGGAAGAAATATTGAGGACATAGAGGAGGCTTTATTTTTATTTTTTCGAAAGGAGATAAATGTCTACTGTTACCATCCTCGCACTAGAATTGAGCCAGCAATTGAATGCTGCATGTCATTTCTGATAACAGTCAAAAAAAAAGTCGACATTCATAACCTTAAGTCAACAAGGAGCCGGCATCGGACAATGAAAAAAGCGTTAGGAAGAAAAAAGGGAAGTAAACATGAGATGGGAATATTAAAACTTAAGCTAAAAGGACATACACAGATACAAACAGCTAAAATTCTAGGAATCAGTATTTCAACAGTCAAACGTCACTGGAAAAACACATTTATTACTTAGCAAAAACAAGCTAATTAGAGAGTAACTTTAATACAGCCATCACAGGCTAGGACTGTCTTTGTCTAAAATTTAGATGTTGGAAAGGTATTATAATGGCAATCTACTCTTAGTCCTGACTAATAGTCATCTAAGAGCAGTGTTATTAATCAAGCAATTATCAGATCACAACAGTATGGGGATACGATGCTCTGATGCCTGAATATACCTGAATCAAAGACAATGTACAGTCTTGTCTGTGTGGCAATCATCAATGCGGCCTTTAAAGACCGTAGGACCAACCACACAGGAATACTGATATGAGTTATGTTGAACTTTACCGATCAATAATCAATCAAGCATTGAATTTGATTACGAACAGGCACCAAAGAGTTGTTGCGTTCAGAGTTGATACTCATTTTCCGGGGATAGTTGACAACGGTGATAACATTTGCTGCTTCCATAGCCTGGAACCTGGTGAAATTAGCCGTATGTGCAAATCAATGGAGGCTAAGCTCATAGACGATATTCAGAGAAAAGAGCGAGAAGGGAAACGTGTATACCGAGGAACAGTAATTATTATATGGGCGAGAGAATTTTCATTATCGGGTAAATGCCATTATCACCTTTGCCTGCTGTTTAACAAAGATGCCTATTATCATCTAGGTGATTACGAACGGGAAAACACGTTAAGATCAATGATCACCGGAACTTGGTATAGCGCGATGAGATTGCAACTGGACGATCACCCAGGTTTGGTGCATTTTCCAGAGAATTGCCGTTATGTGCTGAATTCTAACCACCCTGACTTCCAATGTCATTATCAGGAGCTGCTGAACCGCTTGGATTATCTCGCTAAAATAGAGACCAAGATCTTTGGTGAAGGGTATCGTAATTTTGGTTCTTACCAAATTGACCTTTAATTTAATTTAAATGTGGCCTTCCCGCTCAGGGAAGGCCATTTTCACGTCAGGGAGCGATATACCCGTTAATCGCGCAGATGAGTCGATAATCGCTAACGTAGAAGATCTCCGGATTCTCTGCGTTTTGCTCGCCGATAAAGAAGACCCAGGCTTTATCTCCTGAACCTTTACTTTTGGCTTCTATTGCCTCTGTACGGACGGCCTCCAGTTCTTTACGAACTAAGGTACGTTTTGCTTTTGACCAGCCTGCCCACTCAATGTGAATCTGATAGCTTCGGGAGGATTTACGCTTGCCTGATTCATCCTCAGCCCACTCACCTGACAGTTGAATGATGAGTTTTTCATCATCTTCAGAAAATTTATTCCAGAGCAGTTCAGCATAGAAGATTTTTGATTCTGGGTAATTCTGGACTTTATTCTGAAGCTTCTTAAACACCATCGTATAGGTTTGACCACTGATTCCAGGAATGTTGAGTGACATTCCTCGATCATGTGGAAAGCGAATGAAGGCACGGCAAATTGGTCGGATTGTCTGAGACGGTCGGCGGGATTGTCGAGCTGGAGCATTCCCTTCACCTGATGTTGATGATACAGGACGTGTTGAGCTGGGCTTGTTTTCCCCGCTGGCGGCATCGGGATCAACCGTTGGACGTTTTTCGATGAGTTTCAACCCTGAAGGAGACAAGCCAGGAGCGCTCTCCAGAATGTGTCTGACACTCTCCTTTTGTCCCTGCTGAACCACGGTGGTTTCAGCATCAGCATCGCATTCAGGTAGATGATGAGTAAGACGCTTCTTCTTAAAATAAGCCCTGACTTTTTTATCTTTCTCCCATGCTGCTGGCTGCATAGTTATACCACATCCCCAGCATTCGTAGCCCTCGTTATCAACGAAATCAAGCAACCACAGATCCTCTGCTTCTACAATCTCACGGGTATGTTTATCACGTGCAGATTCCATCACTTTCTCCTTGTTAAGCTTTTAGCCGTCATTCAAACCTCTGTTCCCTTTCACTATCTTCCCGTTGTTCGCGTTCTTTTTGGCGTTCCATCCACTGTATCATTTTTTCGCAAACTACTTTGGCAGCCTCGGCGATATCAGTACGTTCGTGTTTAATCAACGTACTTAAAGTCCTTGATCTAGCTTGCATTATGTTGGCAAGGCTACCAGTCCAGGATGATGGAGTAATGCGCTCAGCAAAAGACCCCAGTACAGCTAGTGGCTTAGGTGACGCCTCTAGAAGTTCTATAGCCGTTTCGTGTATGGTCAGTACACTCTGCTCACCATTTTTTGACCAAAGATTTACCCCACCAGCTACAACGGGCCAAACAAAGGGATCATTTCTGGCGCGGCACCATGCAATTAGAACGCTTGTATTTATTTTTGCCAGGGGATAAGTGCGTAAGCCACCACGATTAATAAAGAATTGTCTTCTTTGCCGCTGTTCCTCAGAACCTTCAAAAATGCGATTGAGAAATGCTTCTGGCATCGATGCAGCAGTTGTAGCTATAGTTTTATGAAATCCAGAAACATATCCATAATGTTCATCAATGACGCTGAATATTGTGTCCAACCACTCTATTTTTCTTGCGTCATTACCATCGAAACGCAATGCAGCATGGATAACTTGTTCCATGCGATAATCGATTGTCCCACCTTGGTCTCTGTCGCTGTTTTGAATCCTCTGGATAGCTGCTGCGAGACCGATTAATCGAAAGTCTGCACCGAGCGTATCTGTAGATTCATCTTTACCATGAAGCTTCATGGATAGTGCATCCAAAATAACATCGTCGCCGTTAACTTTATTTAGGAGGCGCTTAGCAAGATCAAGTAAACGGACTCTCGGTAAATTGGCGTATTGGTCTTGCCAGAGAATTGGCTCATACATAAAAGGGCTAATGTCTGAATCATCCAAATGCTTCATGCAGCGATCCAAATCATTTACTGTAAATTTCCCCCAAGGATGCAAGCCAACCAATACCTGTCGAAGTTCAGGATGCTGCGCACATTGGTCGAGAAACTTCTGTGCTAATGATGGATCGACAGAGTCAACTTCTTCGATGAATCCCCCAATAACTCCAAAGTCTTTGTTAGCATCTGGCTGTTTTTCAATTTGTTCAACAAGTCGCTGCCAGCCAATACGTAGATCATGTGCCCCTCGAGCAAGTCCTCGACCAAAGCCAGCACGATAAGGCATTCCACCGATGGAGAACAGATCTGCTCCTAACTCCTCAAGTACATGATTTGATAAGGCAAAGTTTTGTCCCAATTGAAGTGCTTTAGCTTCAAGTCGTTTTCCGGCTGCGGTATATTTATCGGAGTCCTCATGATCAAAATCCGCATCCAGTGCCCAATAATCATGATTTTTACTCAACACGTATGTCTTTATTGTTGGAATTAACGCAATGGGCTCCAACTCCTTCTCTAAGGCAGCAAGATTATCCGGCAACTGCTCAACATCATCTCCATCGCTACGCTTGGTATAGTCAAAATAAACCGTTGAACGAACGGCTTTCCAACCTTCCCCCCAAGGACTTAAAACATTTAATGTACGGGAAGCATCGATGAGTTTGTCTCGCATTGCTTCTTGAAACCAAATTCCCCTGAATTTGTCAGCCAGAATTGATCTTGCAGGCTTTTCAAGCTCAGGATCTCCGGATGCCGCTAATTGGATAATGACGTCAATAAAGGCGCTGCGCCATTCAACAAGTTCATCATAGTTGGGTTCGTATCCATAGTCTCTTGGTCGAGCTCCAAACTCACTAACTCCAAACCCTGACCACGGAGGGCCATCCAGGGCGGTTGACAGCATCTTGAAGCCCAAAGATCTACGCGTAAGAGTGCTTGATGCAATGCATTCGTTCATTAAAGCAACACGCTGGCTCAGGGATGCATGAGTACCAGACAGATACGCCTGGAAAAACCTTGGGACCATGTTTAGAGCAGAATCCAGATTATTATTATCGGCTTCGTCCTCTGCCATTTGGATAAGAAGCCTGGCGCATCGCTCAAAGGCATTCGGTTCGTATGCCATCAATTGTAAAAGACGCAGAATACTACGTCGCTGCGGATTGTAGCCCGGCTCCATACCTTTGAAATCAGATGATGAGAGTACGGCAGCCTCAATTCTGTTGAGCAAAGCTTCAGGTGCAACCGGTCCGATATACCCAAGTATTCGTAACGAAATATCATTTAACTCGGCTATTCTTCCTAACATCCCTTCAGGCTGAAGCCAAGCTTCTACAATTTCTTTCGCAACAGGATGGTCATGCAACAACCCCAAGCGATGCGAAAAAGACATTAATAAACGCTCACAATCCGGAGCTTCAAAAGTCGCCCTAAGTTGATCAGCGGGAATACTGTCGAGTGCGGATGCTGCCAATCTGTTAGCAATGGCATGAGGTAAGATAGCTCTCCAGTGAGATCTTTTCTGAACGATATGACGTTCCATCAACTTCGTAACGGCTTTAAATAACTGGGTTCTGGAATACTCAAAGAGCGCCCCTAATATTTCCAGTTCATCGGTAGCAGCATCTTGACTAGATACCGAGAATGAATACACCAGTGACAATATTTCAGCTTGCTCCCGTAAATTACCGTCGGGATGATTACGCTGTTCAAACAAACGATTAAACAACTGCGCATCAGAAAGTAGAGCCAAACTCTCGCCTTCCTCCCCTCTCTCCGCTATAGCCAAAGCAACTCTTGCATTCCCATCTGCGAACTCAGCAATACGACGGGCATTATTCTGACCAATAGATGGGAAGCGACGGATAAGAAGTTGCTCAGCCACCTCTGGACCATCTGTCTCAATATGGATGACCTCAGTTGTCTGTGGTTTGTCATCCCTAATGTCGTACTCGATCGTGATGAGACTTACTTCTTTTCCTGCGGCTGATACCTTGCTAGCAAGTGAAGCATGGAGTTCTGATGGGCAGTTATCAAGGATCATAATTGCTCGTCGGTCCTCAGCGATCAGCTTATCAAGCATTGCTGTCGCCGACGGTACTGGCTCAGAGCCAGTATCAACATAAATAGCTACTGTCCGGTCAAGCGCATCTGTTCCAATAGATTCATCAAAGAGTGCCTGAACGATTCGAGTCTTCCCAACCCCAGACAATCCTGTAATACGAACCGCCTTATTCGTCGAACGGATAAGTGCTCGCATTGGGCTAATTGCTTCATCAATTTTGAGTTTTTGTCCCCTTCCCGACGGTAAATTAATGGTTACGCCTGGGGCTGAGATTAGAGTGTCTGTAACACCTTGTGGCGGATTGCTCCAAGCTCCGTAGGGTTGCCAGCCGGAATACCCTTGCCCAAGCTTCCCTTTTACCCACAGCATGACTGATGGATATTGGCGCAACCATTGAATGAGTTTGGAACGGTCGTAGAAATCAAGATGAAGAGTGCTTTTATTAGGATCATCTTTTACTGCATCCCTCATCGCTTTGAGACGATCCGCCTTTCCTGACGGCGAGCAATCATCACCTAGGCTGACAATTATGTAGCTGCCTTGTTTTCTGGCTTGTTCAGATATGATGGGTGAAAGCGCTTCGCCGATACCCATTTCCTTCTCAATTGTAGCCTTTGGCATTTTATGTTTCTTTGCCTGAAAGACCGTATTAGGCCTTATAAGAAAGCCAGGTTTCAGTTGATCAACTGGAACCTGAACATGGATATCAATTCCTCCGTCAGGGGCTGTAATTGAACCAGACCAATTTACACATGCTGGGCTATGACCATGCATTGCTACTTCAGCTTCCGCTAGCCTAGCAATCAGCTCTTCTAGCTGAGTATCGGAGAGCCGAAGTAATTCGTCCTTTTCAATGTCAAAGATTGCCACGCCTTCACCTTAGTAAAAAATTTTTGCCATTATTCATACTTTGAGTTCACTGAAAGCCGAGTAACTTCCATCCATTCTCCAAATGTTCAGCTTTCGGACATCGTTCGTTTGGGTTGACATCATGTGAATAAGATTAAAATACAACCCGCGTCATCTTCGTTTCCCTGATTTTATTCAAAACTATCAGCTTTACCTTTCTTCATCAGGGCATCGGATGCGGCGACAACTTCTTCTTTCAACTTCTCATGCCACAACCAGAGCACGGAGCTATATAGCAGACGTTGATCGTCAGGTGAAACTGAAATTATCGCCTGAGTGGCCTGTATTAAGGACAAGCTGGTGCACTGAATCGGCTCTAACAGCCCTTCATTAGATGGTCCGCATAGCAAGAGATCTTTATTTGAAAGCGATGTACCGAGCTTGAAACCAATGCTGTCAATTCCTGCATGAATATATTGGTTGGAAAAGCCGTAGTGCGGCCGTAAAAAGTCCAGCTCGACAAATTCCTCAATATCACTAAAGCGAACCTTAGTTCTGGCACTGGGTTCTTTTCCTAAAGCTTTTGCGGCCCAACCTAATTCATTGCCGAAACCCGCTTCATACTTACCAACGATGTCATTTCTCTCGAGATCAAACCGACTTAAATCTTGTGGGGAGAAAGAACTAAAACCCAACTCTTCACTATATTTATTATAGCGATTAGCAGCTTTTCGCCTCTGTATGCTCTGAAAATCCGTGAATCTTTTCGCCAGGTCTTCGTCGCCTTCTGCGATAAATATCAATATGGCCGTGGTTTCATGGAGCGTTCTCCAACGGGCCATTGCACCGTCTGCAAAGCCATCCTTTAGAAGATGAGATATCTCGCAGGAAACCTGGACAGCACGTGCGTGCAGTCGGGTGGTTATGTTCAGTTTTGCGGACCTTTCTCCAGAACCGGTGCGATACTCACTGTTTACCTCATTACCGATTTCAGTACAGCCATAAATTAATGCATCCAGCCGCTTTAAAGGGAACTCCCATGTTGTAAAAAGTCTTCCTCTAAATGCATCTAAATTTTCGTAATGGTCCTTTAATACCTCCCCTTTAGCCTCATCCAAATACTCGAACATTTTCAACGCAACCAAATGCTCTATGTCTTCAGAATGAGTATCTAACCACTCAGCAATCTCTGCGGGAGACATATTGCCGCTACCAGCCACATCCTGTATCTGAGAAAGTACTTTTTTGTTCAACAAGTTCAGTTCCTTAGAGAGGGTCAGCACTCCGTCGACGTAGTAAGGGGGCTTTACGTCGACACTAGCGGGGCATCAACACGGGAGTAAACGAGCAGACAACCAGCTTCTTCGATCCGCGAGTGAAGGCTACGTAGAGATGTCGGGCATCCATCTCCTCAGGGGCGGTTATAACGGCCACTTCCGCCTCTAGTCCCTTCAGCAACAGAGTACTACCAATGGCACGTTGCGCAAGGGGGCGACTCTCGTGTCGGTTTCGTTCGCGCTCGCGCACCGTGGCCTCGGCAAAGCTGCAACTCCCCTCCGCAGCTGTTTGCATCGCGCGCAGACAGCAATACAACACATCCGGACGATAGACTCGGGCATTGTTTTGCCTGGTCAATGCGCGTAGTGCCTCGATGGCCAAGGGAAAACTTGGGGCATTAGTGAACGCGAGCAGTGCGGCTTCTGCCTCAGTCGCTGGATTGTGTGCAGTCCCCCTGCGTAAGCTCTCCAGTCGGCGTTGCAAGACAGCTACTCCGACCTGCGTCATAACCTCCGCGGCAAACACCACTAAACAAATCAGTGCGTCGGCAGACTGCAGGTTGAATGTCGTTCCAAACAACGTGAGGTCGGCGAGGTCGGCAGGCTCTACTGCAGTAGCTCCCGGTGTCTGACTGGCCATTTGCCGGCGGCCACGAGGGTTACGACTATCGCCTATCACCAGAACGTCTCCTTCCCGCGTAACAGCCTGTGTTAACGCAGCGGTGAGCCGCTGCTGAATGGCAGTAGCCGGTTGCAACTCGACCCAGACAACTTCCGGCGGGGTTTGGCGTAAATCAATGCCACCTCCTGCCAGGAGTATTCGCCGACACTCCAGAAGCCATTGGCCAAATTCGGGCTTGCCTGCGTTAGTCCAGCGCCAGGGCTGGTTAAGCTCGCCGATAGCAGGAAAATGCGGAAGCACGTGGGTATTCCAGTCCACCAGCTGATTACCGCGAAAGCCGAAGATAGCCTGCATCGGGTCGCCAAGAACACATGTGGGAAGTACCACGGAAAGTGCTGTAACCAGATCGTGTTGCACTAAATTGCAGTCCTGGTACTCATCGACAATCAGATGGGCATAGCTTGCTGCGAGGACCTCATTGAGGTGCCCACTTTGGAGTAAATGCCTAGCAGCCATGCGTATTGCTGGGTAGTCGGCTCCGGGATTCTGGAGCAGGAGGATTGCAGAGGCAACAGCACTTCGTTGCGGAAACATAGCCACCAGCCGCATGGAAAAACCATCAATTGTGGCAATGTGGTAAGCCGAAGCAGCAACTCCGGCTTTTTGCATGCGCAGACGCAGCGTTGTGACACCCGCGTTGGTATGGGTTAGGATGAGTACTGGCGTTGTTCCGGTATGCCGGGTCAGCGCATCGGCGATAAGTTGTGTCTTGCCACACCCCGCAGGGGCAGTGATCGCGCCGCGGCGAAAAGCAAATAAATCGTACTCAGACGGCATGAGCCCACCTGTAAAGCCGATCAATAAGTGCGTAAAACACAGCGTCTGTCGCTGGCATGTGCGGCCCCAGAATATCGCGTGCTATATCTTCATATTTGGTGACTGATTTAAACCAGCCGTTTCGACGATTACGTGCGGCCATCCCCAGCAACTGCCGCGTCTCAATAGGATACGGAATGCCGATCAATTCTCGCTGTTGCCGAATGTGGGCGAGTGTCAGTTGACCGTTCGACTGTGCCTGAATATGCGCAGCCACCAGCTCTTCGTCCATAAGGTCGATTGCCCGTTGAAGTAGGGCATCGACGCCGATATCCGGCAGGCTCAGAAACAGCTCGTCCTCCAGAGCACGTCCGTTTCGCCAGGTGATGTACTCTCCACCTGCATCCATGTATGCCTGTACTGTCGCCGCAGTGGGCGGCTTATCCGCATCAACCATGACCAGTACCCGGTAGCCAAGCCGACGCAATGCGAGCCCACGAACAAAACACCGGTCCGGCTCCCCGCCGCCTACATTCACATATGCAGTTCCTGCGGCCAGCATTGATTGTCCGTTTATATTCGTCCAGAAATGGTCCAGGCCACGGATTAGGCCGACTTCACTGGCACCCTCGCAGACTATGACGCTACGAGCGAGAAAAGCTTCTGGATCAGCCCTAACGGTGCTTTGAATATCATCAGCGACACCTACCTGGAGAACTCGATGTGCGCCATCCGCAGACTTGCGTACCACGAAGAGCTGATTGCCGTTAAGTTCGCGGACAGCAACCGGGGAGTGGGTGGACAGGAATACCTGAAGGGGAGGAGGATTTTCCTTCGCACCAAGGGAATTCAACAATCGGGTAAGGCGATGCGGCTCCAACCCATACTCAACTTCATCGACCAGAACGATAGACGCCTGCTGCGCTGCCACACGCTGCATACCTGCGACCAGTAGACGGGATGAGCCTGTTCCCAGTGAGCGCAAGGGCACCCCTGTAGCATCGTGTAGCGCAATGGCTCCGTCTCCGATCGATACGGCGTGCGCGTCCAGCAATGCCTGGGTTCCACCACCTAAAGGAACGCCAAGTTCATTGGCTTTCTGGGTCACAATTTGCAGTGTTGCTGCCAGCTGTACACCAGCCTGATCTCCGAAACCATTCCGAGCCTGGCGTGCCGCATTGGCCAATTCAGCACCAAGATTTGGCCGCTCTGCTGTCAGGCGATTGAGCACCGAACCGCGTGTCCATGACAGGTTGGAACTAGCATAAGCCCCGAGCCGGGCTGGGGCTAACAGCAACCGATCTTTCCAGGCAATATTGCGCTCCAACCCTTGTGCCTGAGCGCGCTGTGATACCAACGACCAGACAGGCTCCAACTCGCTATCCACTGTCAAACGTAAGCAAAGAACCGTTTCCAGCCCTTGTTCAGGTTCTTCGGTGACCAACCCGTTTGCGCGGTTGAAGGCCTGTAAATAATTTCCGTACGAATCTAAGCGCATCAGTGCATCGGGCAACGAGCCAAGCGTCACTGTGATGCTGATGGGTTGGGTGACATCCAGCCCATAAAAATCAGTATCGGCGAAACTGATATTGCGGCGGGCACCAAGGCAAAAGTCAATCGCATCGATAATAGTGGTCTTGCCGCTGTCTCCAGGGCCAATCAGGCAGTTGAGGCCTGGTGAAGGTTGCCAGTTCAGTAAGCGGATAGTTCGGAAATTCTGGATCTCGACTTTGCAAATTCTGACCAAGGACCTGCTCCTTAATTATTATTTTCTCACCTGCAGCGTAATCTCAAAAGACAGCCACGAAGAGGAGATGCCGCGCCGAATTATTTTACACTCTCAACAAGCAAGGATCTAAATACCGACACCTAACCCCATGTTTATAATTGATTTTACCACACCCAAACTGGAGACATATGCGGGGAACACGTTGTCAGTCTTTTGCTCGTTAAATATACCAATATTATCCACAGTGCATTATTCATTTCACGGTTAAATGATTGTTTCTGATCAACTGTGATGTAAGCTAACTGTGGTAGCTGTGCTGGAATTTTTTTACAACCCTGCATGGTATAGTCCTCGCAGAATTCAATTTTGGAGTCAAGGAATGATCAATTCGTTGCCGTCTTCCATAGCCACTCAGATCGCACGAGTCGAGCGTGCGGTGAGTGGTTGGCCTGTGCCCATCGCCATCGACCACGTCATTCGCTGGGTACTGCAATTTGACCGAGATGATTATGGCTTGGCCATCCGCATTCTCGAAAACATTGATGTGTTGGCGCAACGAGATGTCCGAGCCGCATTTCAGGTTGCTCAGGCAAAGTTAGAACGGGCTGCTATAGAAAAAGGCACTCCGATCAAAAAAACGAACACGCTTTATGCAGGCGTCGGCCAAGCATCAAAAAGTGGTGCCGTAATGGCATACCACTACAGATTAGCATCTCAGATTTCTGAGGCTGATTTCTTCACACAGGATGAAGAAGATGACATTGATTTCAGTAAAATTGATAACATCGTTTTATTGGATGATGTCATTGGCACTGGACAGTCGGTAGCAACTGACATTGCGCATGTAATCGAGGAAATACATAGTCTATCCCGGTCACGAAACGTCTACGTGCTAACGGTCGCCGGTTATGTAGAAGGGATTTCTAGAGTGGTCGAGGAAACGGGGGCTTCAGTCATTTCAGCCCTTGAATATTCAGTAAAAGACACTGTATGAAGTGGAACACTGACTTCATCCATGATCTGATGAAAGTCAGATCCAGAATCTTTTTTCAGGGTGTATTGTAGTATTTCGACGATCCTATCCTTCATACCTTCTCCATCAGTGACCATGAGAAACTGTGTCAATGACGCTAACGCATTCGGCTGGTTTAAGGAAGAAAAGCTGAAACGGATGATGTGAGTTCAACTTCGAGTTGGTAGCTGAACTGGCCGTTAACCGATACGGAAATCCAAGTCGCCAACCACAAAGATGCCGATGACCAGCTGTATGAGGGTAACGGGCTTACTCTGCTAATCAAGTCCAGCGGTAGTATGCTCTGGCAGCTCCGTTACTAATGACCTCTGACAAAACAGCGAACCAAACAGAGCTTCGTTGCTACCATTTGTTTGCCCCCCCCCACATTTGCACCAAAGGTGTTTCATCATTTCAAGGCCAAGAAGCCGTCTGAGCCCTAGTTGCTTTTTCCTTCTATCCTAGAGATCTCAGCGAAACCGCAGAGTTGCTCAAGGCACGCTGTGTCGGAACCGATTTGCGGCGCTACTTGGGAATTAGCAGGCCTGACCAGAAACCGACGTGCTGTCGCCCGTTTCCGCAGTCGAGCCGTTAGTCATATCGTCCCTCATGCCGCAGGCTTATTGGCCCTCGCAAGGCGGCCATCGATTGGTGTTGCTTAAAAAGGCCGCCGGGAACCGGTAAGACCATTCTTCTACAGGATAATAAGAAGCGTGATACAGGTCACAGTCACTATCCCTGTTAATAAAAACATGTTAAAAAAAACAGTATTGACCTTAAGTCTCAAATAAGTAAATTAGTACATAGCAGCACAATGAAAGTGGTTAATCAGTTAGTAAATTGGTGGTTAATCAGTTAGTAAATTGAAGGCAGTACTGGGTTAAGCCATTTTGCTTTACAGGCCACGAAGTTTGTTGTTTGGGATGTAGTTCGCTTTCAGGCCTCGTAGTGATTGTGCTGGTTCGCAAAATGGTAGTGTTAGCGCGACGATTTAAGGCCTTGTTTTTCTAGTTGATGCTGATGGTTCCTTTTTTGATGGTAACCGTATCAGCAACGGGCAACGAATCAAAGAGTATATGTCGCGATGGGTGATGTGCTTGTTTAAGTTGCCACGCTTAGGTTTTGAAAGCGCAGGCGGTGTTTAACGAGATAAATAGAGGGAGGATTATTAGTATTAATGCCCAATATTATCTGTATTGAACGGGTACATTTGAAAGCAGTATAAATAGCAGTATCACTTTTTAAGTTCATTAATGTTAAATTTGAAGTCTGTAGTACCTTAAAAGCCCTGGCTGCAACGGTCAGGGCTTTTAAGATCACACCTATTGAAATTGTGAGTTTCCCCAACAGATTGCTGACACAATTCATCTGGCTTTTGAACGCACAGGAATCAACGATGCGTCATCAGTTTCCCTACACACCTTATGAAATCATTGATACGCGACTGGTTCATTTTTACCGCTGCGGTGAACTGCCCCCAGCATTAGATACAACGCTCAGTGAGTAATGACGGATCCTGACCCGCTCCCAGCGCGTAATGATTGCCCGAGTATCAAACGGTGAAATTACCCAACCACTCAAGCGGCTTAGCGATACAAATTTAACTGAAAAATAAAAAAAGATGCTGCATTCACATGCAGCATCATAAAAATTTAACGGAACGTTATTTCTTTTTAAACAGTTCAAGATTGACGTTTTTGAAGTTAGTGTCATCGCCGACGGTAGCGACCACTTTGTAATAGCAGTCATCAGGCGAAATATCACCGAGCGTTTTGCACTTCTCATCCGCTTTTTCTGAAAACTGCTTAT
>Ga0308165_1001755_pt1 | contig 28777 bp, 25 predicted proteins | sample PhyWR2_FD_201032 | JGI IMG/M metagenome (GOLD analysis project Ga0308165, IMG submission 201032) | Phyllosphere microbial communities from UC Gill Tract Community Farm, Albany, California, United States - DLSLW.R2 | ecosystem: Host-associated > Plants > Phyllosphere > Unclassified | place: USA... | reverse complement strand
ACGAAGTGCGCGCCGGCATGCCCGAGCTGCCGCGCCAGCGCGCCGCGCGCTTTGTCGCCGACTACGGCCTGCCCGAGTACGACGCGACCACGCTGACCCAGAGCCAGGACATGGCCAGCTATTTCGAGGCCGTGGCCCAGGCCTGCGGCCAGGCCAAGCTGGCGTCGAACTGGATCATGGGCGAGATCTCGCGCCGCCTGAACACCGAGGAAATCGGCATTGCCGACGCCAAGGTGGGCAGCGCCCAGCTGGCCCAGCTCATCGCCCGCATCTCCGACGGCACGATCAGCAACAACGCCGCGCGCCAGGTGTTCGAAGCCCTCTGGGCAGGTGAGGCCGACAACGTCGACGCCGTCATCGAAGCCAAGGGCCTCAAGCAGATGAACGACAGCGGTGCGCTCGAAGCCATCATTGACGAAGTCATCGCCGCCAACCCCGGCAACGTCGAGCAATACCGCGCGGGCAAGGACAAGGCGTTCAACGCGCTGGTCGGCCAGGTGATGAAGGCCTCCAAGGGCAAGGCCAATCCTGGCCAGGTCAACGATCTACTCAAGGCCAAACTCGCCTGAGTTCCCGCGCCCGCAGACTGCCTGGGCAGCCGCGGGCGCCGCTTTTCCGGGCTGCGCCTTGCGGCGTTGCCCCGTCGTCATGCAATCTCTCACGCGCATCCTGGGCAGCTGGGGCCCGCTGGCCCAGCGCCCTTCGGGCAGCGAACTGCTGCACAGCTCGCTGGGCGCGGCCCTGGGCCTGGCGCTGTCGGGCCTGCTGGTCTGGATAGGCGCGGCCCACGGCCTGCTGTTCCTGTTCGCGCCGCTGGGCGCCAGCGCCGTGCTGGTGTTTGCCGTGCCCAACAGCCCGCTGGCCCAGCCCTGGCCGGCAATCATGGGCAATACGCTGTCGGCGCTCTGGGCCCTGCTGCTGCTTGCCGCCCTGCCCCACCTGCCCAGCCCCTGGCCCGAAGCCATTGCCGTCGGCGGAGCGATTGCAGTGATGCTGATGTGCCGCGCGCTGCATCCGCCGGGCGGCGCGATGGCCTTGCTGGTCGTGCTGGCCGCGGCAAAGCTGGTGCCGCTGGGCTGGCATCTGATTGCCACCGTCTTTTTGCTGACGCTGGCGCTGGTGCTGGCCGGCGTGTTCTACCACCGCGCGACGCGCCGCATCTATCCGCTGCGCCACAAGCCGCCCGCACAGGCGCGCACGCCGGCCGCGGACCGGCTGGCGTTGAGCAACGATGAGCTCGCGGCCCTGCTCACGCGCTTCGACCAGTCGTACAACCTGAGCCCCGACGACCTGGGCGAACTGCTGGCCGCGGCCGAAGAGCAGGCCATACAGCGGCGCTTTGCGGCCGTGACCTGCGGCGAAGTCATGTCGGCCAAGCTGCTGACCGTAGCCCCCACGGACTCGCTGGAAACCGTCGCCGACCTGTTCCACCGCCATCTGGTCAAGAGCCTGCCCGTGGTCGGCGCGCAAGGCGAACTGCTGGGCCTGCTGCTGCGCTCCGACCTGTTCGACTGGCTCTGGGAAGGCCACCGGCGCAGCCGCTGGCGGCAGTTGCTGCAGCCGCGCACGCCGGCCGCGACCGTGCGCAAGCTGATGCGCGCGCCGGAAATCTGCGTGCAGGAGGCCACGCCGCTGGGCGAGCTGCTGGGCACGTTGGCCCAGCACACCGTGGCTTTCATTCCCGTGCTGCGCGGCCACCAGCTCGCGGGCCTGATCACTCGCAGCGACGTGATTCGCGCGCTGCTCCAGCTGCGCTAGGGTCCGCCCGGCGACACATGGGTTGGCCCGTGCGCCCCGGCGTTACGTCCCAGGTAACGTGACAAGCGACGTAACGCCGTCACGCGACATGCTTGCGGCGCCCGATAAAACCCAATGAAATCAAATACTTGGGAGTTTTCCCGGAAGGGATGGTGCGGCTGAAGCGGATGGCACGGATGTTGCGGCATTGCATGCAGAAACACCGTCGTGCCCCCTTTCACGCTCAGATATCAGGAGCATCTGTATGTCCGCACTCCTCGCGCCCGCTCATCTCCACCAACAGAGCATGTGGTCTTCCGGCCTGGACTCGGAAGACCTCGAAGGTCCGGCCTCCGTGCCCGAAGCCCGTCTGGCAAGCGTGCGCGAGCAGGCGATCTGCTACGCGCTGAGCCGCCATGTGCCCGACATGGCGCATGGCTTTGTGGTATCGGTCAACCAGCGCCACTGGCAGGTCAGCGGCGATCTGGCGACGCGCATTGCGTCGCTGATCCGCGAGGCGCTGATGGAGGAACTGGCCAGGACGGAATAATTGCCGCAGGATTGCGGCACGCCGATAACCTCGATCCGGTTGCGGCCTTCGGGACCATTGCCCATTCTGCGCTGCGTAAGCGCATGCCGCGTCTGCAGCGCCAGGCCTCCCTGTCATGCCCGCTCTGACCTACACTATGCTGGTGAAACGACCGGCATGGGCTCGGTCGCAACGGGTTTGATTGCGATGACAGAAAGGGACACAGCCATGAGTACCACCATTGCCCAGCTCGATCTCGACAAGCTCCGCCACATCGTGCAGAAGTTCGATGCGTCCTCGTTCACGGCCGCGGGCATTGCCAGCGAATACAGCCAGGGCGCGGCCTCCGACGAGGAGATTGCGCTGATCGAGGAACAGCTGCAGCGCCATGCCCCGGTGCTGGGCATACACGCGCTGCCCGCGCAAGGCAGCGGCGCCACCGTGTGGCGCACCGTCTGACACCCCAGGCCGCGCCAGCCCCCGCGCCACCGCAGGTCGCCGCCCGTCGCCGCGACCTGTCTCCTTTCTTTCCCAGGATTTCCCGTTTCTATGCCCTCTTTGGATTTCAAGCTTGAGAAAAAGCTCTTTCGCCAGTTCTACGACCAGCACCTCGATTCGCTGGAAGAGGCCAAGGAGACTTTCGCGGCGCTGGCTCGCTCGCTGCTCAAGCAGGTTCCGGGCTTGCAGCTGTCGAAGATCGAAGCCCGCGTCAAGGACAGGGAAGAGTGCATCCACAAGTTCCAGAGCAAATACCTGCTGGCGCTTGAAGCCACGCAGCAGCCTTATACGATCCAGGAGCATGTGACCGACCTGATAGGCCTGCGCATCGTGTGTCTCTACGAAGACGAAGTGCACCGCGTCAAGAAAGTGCTGTCCGAGCATTTCGAAGTCATAGATACCACCGACAAGTCGGCCTCGCTCGAAAGCACCGAAGGCGAGTTCGGCTACAAGGGCCTGCATCTGGACCTGCGCCTGGGCGCGGCGCGGCGCAACCTGCCCGAGTACGCGTCCTATGCCGACTCGCGCGTCGAAGTGCAGATCCGCACCATCATCCAGGACTCCTGGAGCGTGCTCGATCACCAGATCAAGTACAAGAAGTCGATTCCCGGCAGCCTCAAGCGCCGCATCAACACGCTGGCCGCGCTGTTCGAGCTCGCCGACCGCGAGTTCCGCGAAATCCGCGATGCCACGGCCCAGGAACTGGCCGAGGCCGAAAGCCCCAACGCCTACGAGGAACTCGAAGCCGAGGAGCAGCCCAGCATTCCGGCGCCGCGCTCGAGCGAGACTTCGCGCGACGAAGACGGCTCGACTCCGGCACTCGCGAGCGCGCCGTCCGCCACGCGCGGCCAGCAGCTCGATGCCTTCGGCTTTCTGCGCATCGCCAACCATTTCTTCAACGGTTTCGAGTTCGCACCGCACAAGGTCGACAGCTTCACCCAGGAAATCAACAGTTTCCGCCCCGGACTCACGCGCACCGGCTTCAACCAGAGCATGCGCACGCACATCAGCACCGTCAAGGACTACAAGAAGCATTTCGAGCTGCTGCATCCTACCGACGCCATGAGTCCCTATGAAGTCATTCGCCACTGCATGTACCTGAGCGACAAGCGCAGCTTCCAACACCTGCTGGGCGCCGACATGCGCCAGGCGTTCGAGCGCTGGCTGAGCACGCAGCAGGACGCACAAGCCACCGCCTGACGCCCGGTCTCTTGCGGGGTCGGGGCCAGCGTTTATGCTCTGGCCCCATGGATTGGTCTGATTACCCTTTTGCCCGCCTCTATGCCTCGGTGCTGGCCGCGCTGTTCATCACATTGGCCGCGGTCTGGCGCGTGCAGCGCGCGGCCTCGGCCGTGCTCGCGGCTTCGCCCCAGGGGCGCACGGCGCGGCGCCTTGCCTGGGCCTACGCGGTGGGCGCGCTGGTCTGGTGGGGCTACGCCGCCTATTCCGGCTATGGACGCTTTCTGACCGACGCGGCGCTGGCACAGTTGATGAGCACCGACACGCTGGTATCGCTGGCGCTGTTCATAGGCGCGATTGCCTGGGGCGCGGCGTTCATGCTGCAGCTGGTGCTGCGCCTGCTCAGGACCGAGCAGCAGCGCGGCGGCAAGCGCCAGCGCTGAAAACGCCTCAGGGGGGCGAAGCCCACAGCTGGCGCAGCTGGGTGAGCTCGGCGTCGAAACGCTGCTGCAGCCGGCGCTTTTCCTGCTCCTGGGTCGCGAGATAGCGCGCCTGCTCGGCCAGCCCCTCGTCGCTTTGCGCGATCTGGCGGCGCAAGGCCACGGGCGCGCGCGCCGGGTCCTTGGCGTAGAACTCCATTTCGGTATCGAGCCTGCGGCGCTCCGTGCGCAGGTCGTCCACACGCCGCTGCGCCAGCGCCGCGACATCGTCGATCTGGGCCAGGGCCGCCGCGCGCTCGGCATCGTGCGCGGCCTTGTCGGGATAGCGGTAGGCCAGCGCGCGCTGGCGCCGGATTTCGTCCCTGGCGCGCTGCTCGGCCTGCAGTTGCTGGCGGCGCTGTGCGGCCTGGGCCTCGCGCTCGGCTTCGGTTAGCGTCGGGCCTATGCGCGTGCGCTCCACGCCCGAGGGCCCCAGCAGGCGCTGTTCTCGGTCCACGCAGGCGGCGATCGGGCGGTCGGCGGTCAGCCGCCGGCCCTGGGCATCGGTGCAGCTGTAGATGCCCACCTCGGGCGCATTCAGCGCCATCGCCGGAGCAGCCACGACGGCGGCCGCCGCGGCCAAGGCCGCCCCCCAGACTCTCGCGATGATGGACACCAAATGCATGAACCGGATTACCCCTTGTCGTTGACTCCATAGCGCTGGCGGTAGGCCAGCACGCGCGCATGGTGTTCCTGCATGGATTGTCCTGCATCACCACTGCCCTGGTCCAGATAAAGCAATAAGTCGGCCAGGTTGGCAATGGTGCAGACCTGCATGCCCAGCTGGTGGCGCACATACTGCACCGCGCTGTGCGCCACGTCCTGGCCATTCTCGGTGGCCATTTCCTGGCGATCCAGCGCAATCGCCACGCCATGGGGAATCGCACCCGCCGCCTTGATCAGCGCGATCGATTCGCGCGCCGCCGTGCCCGCCGACATCACGTCGTCAATGATCAGCACCCGGCCCTGGAGCGGCGCGCCGACCAGGCTGCCGCCTTCGCCATGGTCCTTGGCTTCCTTGCGGTTGTAGGCAAAAGGCACGTTGCGGCCCTGGCGCGCGAGTTCCACGGCCACGGTCGCGGCCAATGGAATGCCCTTGTAGGCAGGACCAAAGACCATGTCGAACTCGACGCCGCTGGCAATGATGGCTTTTGCATAGAATTCTGCCAGCCGACCCATTTTCGCGCCGTCGTCGAACAGGCCCGCATTGAAGAAATACGGGCTCATGCGCCCGGCCTTGGTCTTGAATTCGCCAAAGCGCAGCACGCCTGCGTCCACCGCAAACCGCACAAATTCCAGCGCCAAAAGATTCTTGTCGTCCTGACGCGCGTCACCTATCACCATTGGATCCATCCTTGTTCAAATTAACCAGCCTCAACCTCAACGGTATCCGCTCCGCCACGACCAAAGGCGTCGAGTCCTGGATCGCGGCCACTGCGCCGGATTGTATTTGCGTGCAGGAAGTCAAGGCCCAGGCCGCTGATATAGCCGGGCGCTTCGAAGTGCTCGCCGAGTTGCGCGGGCACTTCCATTTTGCCGAGAAAAAGGGCTATTCGGGGGTGGGCATCTACAGCCGCCACGAACCCAGCGACGTGGTCATAGGCTTCGGCTCGCACGAGTTCGACGCCGAGGGCCGCTATGTCGAGGCGCGCTTCGACACGCCCACGCGCAAGCTGTCTATCATCAGCGCGTACTTTCCCAGCGGCTCGTCGGGCGAACTGCGCCAGAGCGCGAAGTTCCGCTTCCTCGCCGAAATGCACACGCATCTGATGCGCATGAAAGGCGAGCGCGAGTTCATCCTGTGCGGCGACATCAACATCGCCCACCAGAACATTGACTTGAAAAACTGGCGCAGCAACCAGAAAAACAGCGGCTTCACGCCCGAGGAACGCAGCTGGATGACAACTTTGTTGCACACAAGCGAGCCTACTGGTGGCCTGATTGACGTTTACCGTCACCTTTGCCCCGACACCACCGACGCCTGCTACACCTGGTGGAGCAACCGCGGCCAGGCCTATGCCAACAACGTGGGATGGCGCCTGGACTACCACCTGGCGACGCCGGCCACGGCCGCGCTGGCGCGCGCCGAGCACATCTACAAGGATGTGAAGTTCTCGGACCACGCACCGATCACGGTGGATTACGACTTCACGCTCTGAGGCGCCGCGGGCATCAGGCGGTGGGCACGGTGCCGCCGTCGTTCAGATGTTCGCAGCCGGAAATCGACGCCGCGCGCTCTGACACCAGAAAGGTGAGGCCGGGCAGGCAATGAGTCACGGTAGCTACGGAATCTGGGTCTGGGCTGAAGGCCGGCTGAAGGCGGGCTGAAGACGCGCGCCGTCGTCGGCAGAGGCGGCGCCGGTGTCAGTACAGGTCATGCCGGACAGCATGGTCGTAATGCGCGTTGATCTCCTCGACCTGCGCCTCACCGATCTCGGTCGGGGCGTCTCCCATTCGGGCAAGCGCCGCCATCATGCGCCCCACCGTCGGCAGCGCGCCGCGCTCGCCCCTCGCGCCTTCGGTCCACAGACCCGCGCGGTTGATGGCCTTGCCGCAGTGCAGCAGTACCTCATCGATGCGCACCACGGTCGCGGTCTTGGGGCGGCGCTCATTCTCCCGCAGCTCGTCCAGCAGTTCCACGGCTGTCGACACGCGGCCGCGGCCGTTGATGCGCAGGAAGATCTCCAGTCCGGGAAACAGGAACAGCATGGCGATGCGCTCGTCGCGCTCGAGGTTGCGCAGCGATTCGATGCGGTTGTTGCCGGGCCAGTCGGCAAAGGCCACCGTGTGGGGATCCAGCACATGCACGAAGCCGGCAGGGCCGCCGCGCGGCGAGGCGTCCAGGCCGCGCTCGCTGCCCGTGGCCAGGCAGAAGAAGGTCGCGACCTTGAGGTATTCGATATGGAAATCGACCAGCCGGTCGAGCACCGCCTTCTGGATCATCTCGGAAGGCGGCGCATAGAGCTGGTCCAGGTCCGGCTGGTCTGTCATGGCCGCGCCTCTACGAAGGCGCGCAGCTGTGGATTCCTGATCTCCAGCACGTTGAACAGCCCGAGCGCGCGCAGCGCGGGAAGCGCCACTTCGATGGCGCTCAGCACGGCAAGGCGGTCCTGGCCCATGAGGGCGGGATCGTCCAGGGCCGAGGCGTTGGCGAGAAATGCGCCGACCGTGCCCTTGCGTATGGTCGTGCCGTTGATGTGAACTTCGTTGACGTCGTCTGGAAGGATGTCCTGTGCGCGCATGGGCGGCTCTCCTGAATATGTGGCCTCCAGCCTAAGGACAAACCCCGTGGCGGCTGTAAACTTCATCGGCCATTCAATAGCTCCCAGCCGCCATATTCACCATGTCCGATCCGATACTGCAATTGCGCGACTTCGTCGACATGCCGGCCGGCCCCATCGTGCTGGCGGCCGGCGCAAGCCTGGAGGAGGAGCTGGCGTCCGGCCCGCACCGGCACGCGCGCGGTCAGCTGTTCGGTTCGCTGCGCGGACTGCTGTCGGTGGGACTGGAAAACGGCATGTGGATAGTGCCCGCAATCCATGCCGTGTGGCTGCCGCCACACACCCTCCATTCGGGCCGATCGCACGGCCCGTATAACGGCTGGAGCGTCTATGTCGCCGAAGCCGCCTGCGCCGACCTGCCGCAGCAGGCCTGCACCATTCGCATCTCCGGCCTGCTGCGCGAGGCCGTGCTGCGGGCCTGCTCCTGGCCCCCGGATTCTCTGGAACCCTTGGGGACGGCGCGCTCGCATGTTGCGGCCTTGATACTCGAGGAGATCCGCAGCCTGCCCGTCGAGCCCTTCGGCCTGCCGCTGCCGCGTGACCCACGGCTGCAGCGCATCGCGCAGGCGCTGATCGCCGACCCCGCCGACGACCGGGATCTGCAGCGCTGGGCGGACTGGGCGGGCGTCAGCTCGCGCACGCTGAGCCGGCGTTTCGTGCTCGAGACCGGCTTCAATTTCACCGCCTGGCGACAGCGCGCCCGCCTGATGCGCTCGCTGGAAATGCTTGCCGCGGGCATGCCCGTGACGGCCATCGCCCTGGACCTGGGCTATTCGACCGCAAGCGCCTTCATCGGCTTGTTCCGGCGCAGCTTTGGCGAGACGCCGGCGGCATATCGCGCACGCCTTTGAAGGCTAGCTGCGGGCGTCAGGCGCGTGGCGGCGGCGGTGCGGGCAGAAACTTCGATGGCGTCAGGCCGAACTGGCGCTTGAACGCCTGCGTGAACGCGCTGTGGCTTTCATAGCCGCAGTCCAGCGCCACGCGCATCAAGGGCTGGCCGCAGACGATGGCCGCCATGGCCCCGAGCAGCCGCGCCTGCAGCTGCCACTGGCCGAAGTTCATTCCCGTGCTCTTGCTGAAATGCCGGTGGAAGGTCTTGGCGCTCATCGCCAGCGACTGCGCCCAGTCTTGCGCCAGATGCCCCTGGGCCGGGTTGTCGGTGATCGCGCGGCACACCGCCGCCATGCGCGCGTCGTCGGGCCAGGGCAGATGGAAAGGCAGGGCCGCGGGCTCGCGCAGCTCCTGCAGCAGCAGGGCTGCGAGCAGCTCGCCGCGCGGCGTCTCGCAGACCTGCGTGCCCAGGGCCACCGCCGCGCAAATCAGCTCGCGCAGCAGCGGCGACACATGGACCACGCAGTCGGTGTCCGGCAGGGCGCGCGCGGCATCGGGCAGCACCAGCACGCTGCAGATGCGCGCCGCGCTGCGCATCAGGATGCGGTGGCCGACATGAGGCCGCAGCCAGACCGCGGTGGTCGGCGGCACGATCCAGCGGCCGGTCGTGGCCTCGACCACCATCACGCCGTCCAGCGCGCACAGCAGCTGGCCGCGCGCATGGCGATGGAAATCGACGGCAAAGCCGGCCGGATAGTCGGCGGCCACGCCTGTCATCCAAGAGGAATACGCCGAATGGTCGTGGGGGTCGGCCTCGGTCAATGGATGGGAAGGCAAACGCGCTCCTGTGATCGAATGTCCATTTGCATATAGGGATCGTCCAATTGTATGGAGCCCGCCCTGCGGCCGGCGATTAATCTGGGCTTCTTCCTTGAAATCCACGTCATGAACCTGCAACGCCCCCTGCGACTAACGCTGCTGACCCCTTGTCGGGGTCAGTGCGCAGCCGCCTGCGCCATGACCTGTCCTGATTTCCCCTGACCCCGACTCCAGCCAGCTGCGTATGCCAGCAGGGGAAATCAGGCATGTCCTTCATGTCCTGACGAGGTTTCCCCATGCTTTCCCATCCCCAACAGAAGTACCGTCCCCAGCCGCCCGTCGATCTGCCCGAGCGCAGCTGGCCGGCGCGCACCATCAGCGCGGCGCCGATCTGGCTGTCCACCGACCTGCGTGACGGCAACCAGGCGCTGTTCGAGCCCATGAGCGGAGCGCGCAAGCTCAAGCTGTTCAACGAACTCGTACGGCTGGGTTTCAAGGAAATCGAGCTGGGCTTTCCGGCCGCGTCCAAAACAGACTTCGACATCGTGCGCACGCTGGTCGACCAGCAGCTGATTCCCGACGACGTGACGCCTATGGTCATGACGCAGCTGCGCGAGGACCTGATACGCGAGACGGTGCGCAGCGTGCGCGGCGCGCGCCGGGTCATAGTTCACCTGTACAACGCCATCGCGCCGGCCTGGCGCGAGCTGGTCTTCGGCCTGAGCGTGGCGCAGATCATCGCCATGGTGGAGCAGCATGTGCGCCTGCTGCGCGAGCTCACTGACGCCGCGCCCGAAACCCAATGGGTGCTGCAGTATTCGCCCGAGACCTTCTGCATGGCCGAGCTCGAGGTCTCGCTCGCGGTCTGCAACGCGGCCATTGCGGCCTGGGACGCGGGCCCGGCCCGCCCCATGATCGTCAACCTGCCGACAACGGTCGAGGTGTCGACCGCCAACGTCTTTGCCGACCAGATCGAGTGGATGCATCGGCGGCTGCAGCGGCGCGAACACATCGTGCTGTCAGTGCACCCGCACAACGACCGCGGCACCGGCGTGGCCTGCGCCGAGCAGGCGCTGCTGGCCGGCGCGCAGCGCGTCGAAGGCTGCCTGTTCGGCAATGGCGAGCGCAGCGGCAACCTGGACCTGGTGACGCTGGCGCTGAACCTCTACACGCAGGGCATTTCGCCCGGCCTGGACTTCTCCGACATCGCGGGCGTGGCGCGCATCGTCGAGGAATGCACGGCGCTGCCCATCCATCCGCGCCACCCCTATGTCGGCGATCTGGTGTTCACCGCGTTCTCGGGCTCGCACCAGGACGCGATTGCCAAGGGCTTTGCCGCGCAGCAGCCCGACGGCCCCTGGCGCGTGCCCTACCTGCCCATAGATCCCAAGGACCTGGGCCGCACCTACGACAGCATCGTGCGCGTCAACAGCCAGTCCGGCAAGGGCGGCATTGCCTACCTGCTCGAGCGCGACCATGGCGTGGTGATGCCGCGGCGCATGCAGATCGAGTTCAGCGCCATCGTGCAAAAGCACGCCGATGCCAGCGAAACCGAGATCGCCAGCGCGCAGATCTGGCAGCTGTTCCAGCAGACCTACCTGGATGCGCTGCAGCGCGGCAGCTGCCGCTACCTCGGCCACACCCTGCATGAAGGCGCCGAAGGCGGCACGCTGAAACTGCGGCTGGACGACATGGCGCGAGCCGGCGAGATCGAGCGCCGCGGCCGCGGCAACGGCCCGATTGCGGCCACGGTCGCGGCGCTGGACCCGGCGCTGCGCGTGGACAGCTACGAGCAGCGCAGCCTGGAGGGCGGCGCCCAGGCGCGCGCAATGAGCATCGTGGAAGTGGCCCATCCCGATGTGGCGGGCAGCCGCTTCGGCGTGGGCATACATGAAAGCATTGCCACCGCCTCGGTGCTGGCGACGCTGGGCGCGTTCAACCGGCTGGGTGTCGCGCTGGCGCCGCAAGCGCGCTGAAGATCGAGCCCGCAGGCGCGCTCAGCCATCCGGGGCCATGGCCCCGGTGGTCATCATTCCTGCGGTGCAAAACTGCACAGACCCCCCTTCCACTCCGCCATTGCAAAGATCTCGGGCAGCACCTTGGCAAGTTCATCGGGGTCCATGTCTATGCCATTGGCCTCGAGCAGCGGCGTGGCCTCGCGCACGATCTCGCGGTAGTCGGTGCGCCCGCGAAACGGCTCCAGCGTGTCCGCGCAGGGCTCCAGTCCCAGCGCGCGCACCAGCAGGTCCGTGAAGTTGACGACCCGAAAGCCATGCGCCTTGCCGTCCGCCGCCAGTTGCCGGTGGCAGGCGTGGTACAGCGAGACCAGTGCGTCCACGCCGCCCTGCCGGCAGCGTTCAATGGTCTGCGCGCGCACATGCGCCTTCAACGCCGGCGCACGCTCGGCACTCGACACGCCGCACATGTAGCCCGGCTCCTCGAGTTCCTCGACGATCGTCAGCCCGGGAATGGCACGCAGCAGGCGCAGTACATCCTGGCCGACCTGGTGCATGCCATGGTGGGTATGCACGATGACGCGCTCGTTCACCGGCGTGGTGAAGAGTTGGCGCAGCTGATCCTCGCGCTCGATCAGAAACTTCGTGATGTGGTCGAAATCGAACTCCACCGAGCGATAGTCCTTGATGGTCTCCGTCAGGTGGATGTTGCACGAGGGACACCAGTTGAGCACCTTCTTGGGCTTGAAGGTGCCGAAGCGGTGCAGCGTCTGTTCACTGACCTTGCCGCCGCGCTGCAGATCGCCTTCCCACTTGCTGTGAATGACGCCGCAGCAGGAGGCAGGCCCGCCCATCACCTCATAGTTGACGCCCAGCGCATCGAGCACGGTCATCGCATTGAACAGCAGCTGCGGCGTGCGCACCGGGTTGCAGCCGGTGAAGAACACCACGTCGACGTCCCTGGCCTTCTTCAGCCGCAGCAGCCGGGCCGCGTCTTCGGGTATGACCTGCATCGAGACCAGGATACGGATCGCGCGCGCCATTTTCTGAAACATGTGCGGCGTCGGCTGCGTCTTGGCCGACACCTCGGCGTTGGCCAGCATCAGCATGCGCCGCGGGTTGATGTTCTCGGGGCAGGCGGGAATGCATTTATCGCAGCCGTTGCATTGCACTGTCCAGGCAGCCGATTCCGCGCGCATCGGCTGGCCGCTGTCGCGCATGAAGTCCAGCACGCCGGCGACCACCGCCGCGGGCGGCGCCGCGGCAATCTGCGCCGCGAACGGAACGACGGGGCAGACCTCCACGCATTTGCCGCAGCGCGTGCAGCTGTCGAACAGTTCGTTCCACGAATGGGCCACGTATTCGCCGAGGCTGGGCGCAGGGTTGTGAAGTGTTTCCATGGGCATTCTCGAATGGGCGCGCGCAGGCACTCCCGTGCATGGGGACGGCCGGCGCGGCGGGAAGGAAAATAGGGCGGCGCCAGCGCAGTGGCGGCCGCAAGGTGACCGGGCCTCGGGACCCGGATGGGATCAGAGCCGCGACTCGATGGTGTGGATCGCCGACTCGAGCAGGGGAACGATTTCCTCGCCCCGCGGCGGCTTCATGCGCGCGATGCCCGAAGCAATGCTCAGCGCCGCAAAGGGCACGCCATCGGACGGCCTGCGTATCGGCAGGGCAAAGCCGCCGACATTGTCGATGTAGTCGCTGGCCGTGAACGCAAAGCGCCGGTCCGCGGTGCGCTTGACCATGAGCCGGATGCGCTCGGCGGCCAGACGCCCGGTCTCCTGGTAGCGCATGCCGTTGGCGCGCATGATGGCCTCGCGCTCCGCCTCGGGCAATGCCGCCAGGATGGCGATGCTGCTCAAGCCCACGCCCAGCGGACGGCGCGAGCCTATGTCCACCGGCATCGCCTCGACTGCGAAGGCCCCCGATTGCCGATCCAGGCACAGGGTGTCGAGGCCGCTGCGCATCACAAGAAAGACGCACTCGCCCGTCTGCCGGGCCAAGCCGCTCACCACCCCGGCGCACAGTTCGCGCAAGCCGAGCTGCGGAAAGGCCTGCAGGCCCATCTCATAGGCGAACGGGCCGAGAAAATAGCGCCGGACACCGGCCGCATGGACGGCCAGGCCTTCCTGCGTCAACGTCGCCAGCAGGCGGTAGGTGGTTGCCCGCGTGAGGTCGCAGCGCTGGGCCAGCTCGCCGGCACTGGCGCCGCGTTCGCCCGCATGCGTCAGTTCGCGCAACAGCTGTACGGTGCGGCGCAGACTCTGGGTCCCGGCCTGGGCTGTTGCTTGAATGGGCGACATGGGATGCCTCGGTTGAAAGAAAAATGAACCGTTGGCCATTGTCACTGCCCCGGCTTCAAGGCCAGCTTCTGAATCAGCGCGCCCCATTGCGACGACTCGCGCTGCAGGCGCTCGGTGACCTCGTCCGGTCCGCGCAGCCGGGACACGGCGCCGAGTTCACTCAGGCGCTGCTGCATGTCCTTGGCCGAGACGATGCGCTCCACCTCGGCGCGCAGGCGGTCGGTGACGGGCTTGGGCGTGGACGCCGGAGCGTAGATTCCAAACCAGTTGACGGCTTCGTAGCCGGGCACACCGGCCTCGGCCAGGGTAGGCACACCGGGCAGCTCCGCCACGCGCGTGCGCGAAGTCACGGCCAGCGCCTTGAGCCGTCCAGCCTTGATCATGGGCAAGGCCGAGGGCAGCACGTCAAGCATGAAATCCACCTGGCCGCCTAGCAGATCCTGCACCGCGGGGCCGCTGCCCTTGTAGGGCACATGCACCGGTCGCCCGCCCGCCTGCGCCAGCAGCAGTTCCATGGCCAGATGCGGCAACGAACCTTCACCCGCCGACGCATACGACAGCTTGGAGCCCGGCGCCTTCAGCAGCGCGTGCAGCTCGCTCCAGCGCGCGGCCGGCACCGAGGGGTGCACGACCAGCACCAGCGGCGCTTCGGCAAACTGCACCACGGGCGTGAAGTCGCTGGCCTGCACCCGGGTCTTGTCCATCGTGTGCGGCACGATGGTGAAGACGCTGGGCACCGTCGACAGCAGCGTGTAGCCGTCAGGCGCCGCGCGCGCCACGGCTTCTGCGCCTATGGTGCCCGCGGCGCCGCCGCGGTTTTCAACGACAAACGGCTGCCCCATGGCCGCGCCCAGGCGCTGCGCCAGCACTCGCCCCAGGATGTCGACCGGGCCGCCCGGCGAGTAGCCGATGACCATCTTCACCGGCTTGGCCGGATAGGGCTGGGCCAGTGCGAAGGGAGCCGCCACCAGACACGGCAAAGCGAGTGCCAGACTCGCGGAAAAACGGACGATCGTGGAGCGCAACATGGGTGAAATTCCTGTGGTTTTGGAGAGCGATTTCAGTGTCACATGATCGACCTGCAGCGGGTAGCCGGCACTGCGAACTGCCCACATCGTGAGACCGCCAGACCGCGTGCTACGGTGCGGCTTTTTTCCACCAGCAGGCCCACCATGCAGACGTTTTCGACCCTTGCCCGACAGTTCGAAGAGCGCACCATCAGCGCCGCCTCCCTCCTGCGATCGGCACGCGAACAGGCCGAACGCAGCGTCGATCTCAACGCGCTGGCCTTTGCCGACTGGGAGGGCGCGCAGGTCACGGCGCAGCAGTGCGATGCCGCGCGTGCAGCGGGCCAGGCGCTAGGCCCGCTGCACGGCCTGCCGCTGTCCATCAAGGACCTGTACCCGGTGCGCGGCATGCCCATGCACGCCGGCACGCGCGCCGCGCTGCCTGCGGGCACATTGGACCAGGCCCTGCTCGTGAGCCGCCTGCGCAAGGCCGGCGCGGTGATCTTCGGCAAGACCAACATGCATGAAATTGCGCTCGGCTCCACGGGCGAAAACAGCTGGACCGGTGATGTGAAGAACCCCTTCGATCCGCTGCGCCAGGCCGGCGGCTCGTCAAGCGGTGCGGGCGTCGCGGTGGCCACCGGCGTGGGGGTGGCCAGCATCGGCAGCGACACCGGCGGCTCGGTGCGCATTCCGGCCAATTTCTGCGGCGTGACCGGCTTCAAGCCCAGCCACGGAGCCATCCCGCTTGACGGCGCGCTGCACCTCTCCTGGACCTGTGACCACGCCGGCCCGCTGGCCGCCAGCGTTGCCGATTGCGCGCTGCTGTTCGAGGTGATGGCGGCCCGGAGCCTGGCGGTGACGCGCACGGCGCGCGCGCCGCGCCTTGGCGTGCCCACCGCCTGGCTCAACGGGCGCCTGGCGCCCGCCGTGCGGGCGCACTTCGAGCGCACGCTGGAGCGGCTCACCCGGGCCGGCGCGCAGCTGGTGGACGTGGCCACGCCGCTGCTGCCGCAGGCCGCGCGCTGCTTCACGACCATCGTCCAGGCCGAGGCCGCCTGGACCCACCGCGCGGCACTGCTGCAAGGCGGCGCAGGCTTTTCGCCAAGCGTTCTGGCACCGCTGCAAAGCGGCCGGCAGATCGCCGCGACCGACTACATCGACGCGCTGCGGATGCGCGCGGCCATCGCCGCCGAACTCGATGCCGTGCTGGCCGGCTGCGATGCGCTGCTGCTGCCCACGTCGGCCGTGGTCGCGCCGCTGCGCGGACAGCTGCATGTCGAGGTCGAGAGCGGGCCGATGACCGTGCGCGAAGCGGTTCTGGGACAGACCCTGCCCTTCTCGCTGGTCGGCGTGCCCGCGCTGTCGATTCCCACGGGCCTGGTCGATGCGCTGCCGGTGAGCCTGCAGGCCGTGGGCGCGCGCGGTGCCGACGCCGCGCTGCTGGGCCTGGGCCAATGGCTGGAGACGCAGGTCGGCCAGCGGCTGCAGCCCCCCGCCCGGCCATAGGCAACGGCGTGCCATTCTCACCATGCGGACCAATGCCCGCAGCGCGTTGACGCTGCGCGGCAAGCTGCGGCCTACTGCGGCTGAACTTCACGCCACCTGCCGCTTTGCCATGAACCTGCCTGCCCCCCTTGAAGACGCACTTGCGCCCACAGCAACCCTTGAGCCCCAGACGCTCACCGACCATCCCGGACTCCGCGAGGCGCTGGTCGCAGCGGTGACGCCGGTCAGCGAGGGCGTTCTCAGCATCGCCTTGCAGCCCGCAGCGCGCACCCCCGGATTTCCGGCCTTCGACGCGGGTGCGCATATCGACCTGCACCTGCCAGGAGGAATGGTGCGCAGCTACTCGCTGCACAACCCGCCCGGACAGAAGGATCGCTATGTGATAGGCGTGCTTCACGAGCGCGCCGGCCGCGGCGGCTCCCGCTGGATACACGAAAACCTGCGTGCCGGCGACCGGCTGATGATCTCGGCGCCGCGCAACCATTTCGCGCTGGACGAGCAGGCGCAGCGCTCGGTGTTTGTCGCCGGCGGCATTGGCGTGACACCCGTGCTGTCGATGCTGCAGCGCCTGGTGGCGCTGGGAAAACCGGGCCATTTGATCTATTGCGCGCGCAGTCGGGCCAGCGCGCCCTTTCTCGACCTGCTGGCAACGCTGACCCCGCACGGCATCAGCGTGCAGACCCACTTCGACGACGAGGCCGGCAGCCCTCCCGATCTGCAAACACTGCTTTCGCGGCATCTGTCCACCGATCACTTCTACTGCTGCGGCCCTGGGCCCATGCTCCAGGCCTTCGAGAGCAGCTGCGAGACGCTGGGCTTTGGCAATGTCCATGTCGAACGCTTCAAGGCGCAGGCCCAGCCGCTCGCGGCGGCCGTCGACGGTTTCTGCAGCGTCGAGCTCAGGCGCAGCGGTCTGACCCTGGAGATCGCGAAGAACACGCCGCCGCTGGGCGCGCTGCTGGCCGCGGGCATTGCGGTGGAATACAGCTGCGAGGAAGGCGTCTGCGGAGCCTGCGAGACGCCTATCCTGGAAGGTGAGGCCGATCATCGCGACAGCCTTCTCAGCGCAGCGCAGAAGGCCGGGCAGCAATGCATGATGGTGTGCGTTTCGCGCTGCCGCTCGGACCGCATGGTGCTGGACCTCTAGACCCCGCGCCGGCCGCGCTCAGGCTGCTGCGGCGGCGCCCGCCACCAGCTGCGCCACCGGCGCGCGGCTGGCAACCAGCTTTTTGGCCCGCATGAACTGCCGCGGGCTGTTGATGCAGTCGGCGGCCAGGATGCGCTCGTCCTTGATGTACCAGACGACCAGTGCCTCGGCCGGGCCGTCGGCCTGCACCAGCACCCGCTCGTGGCCGCGCTGCAGGCCCGCGATCTGCAGCCGGCAGTCGTACTGGTCGGACCAGAACCAGGGCATGGCGCAATAGGCGCGGCGCAGGCCGCAGACGCTGGCCGCGGCGCTTGCGGCCTGCTCCACGGCATTGGGCACAGATTCCAGCCGCAGGGAAAAGCCCAGCAGCGCGTTGGGATGGAAGGCGCAGTCGCCCGCGGCAACGATGTCGGGGTCGGACGTGCGGGCAAACTCATCGACCAGGATGCCGTCGCCGGTGGCCAGACCCGCCTGCTGCGCCAGTGCCATGTTGGGCGCCACGCCCACGCCCAGCACCACCAGGTCGGCGGCCAGCAGCTGGCCGTCGCTGCACTGCAATTGCGTGACGCGCCCGGCCGTGCCGAGCAGCGCGCGAGCCTGCACGTTCTTGCGGATGGCAACGCCATGGGCCGCATGCAGGCGCTCGAAGTAGGCGGCGGTCGCGGGCGCGGCCACGCGCTCCAGCAGCCGTTCGCCCCGCTCCAGCAAGGTGACCTGCATGCCCCGCCCGCGCAATGCCGCGGCCGTCTCCAGGCCGATGTAGCCGCCGCCCAGAATGACGGCGCGACCGCCCGGGCGCACCGCGGCGCCGATGGCGCGCGCATCGGCGGCCGTGCGCAGATCATGCACGCCCGCCAGCGCCCGGCCGGGCAGGGCCAGACTGCGCGCGCTGGCGCCGGTGCACAGCGCCAGCTTGTCGTACTGCAGTGCCCGGCCATCGGCAAGCAGCACGCGCTTGCGCTGCCGATCGAGGGCGATGACGCGCGTGCCCGGCAGGCAGGTGATGGCCGCCTTCTCATAGGCGCCCGCGCTGTAGATCAGCGCGGGCTCCCCGGGCTGCACCGCCTGCAGCGCCGCCTTGGACAGCGGCGGGCGCTGGTAGGGCAGGCCCGGCTCGTCGCCGATCAGCACGATGGCGCCGCTCCAGCCTTCGCGCCGCAGGCTGAAGGCCAGCTGGGCGCCGGCGTGGCTGGCGCCGACGATGATGCAGACGCTCATTGCACGGCTCCCTGCAGCGCCAGCGCGGGCAGGCGCTGCATCCAGGGCTGGGCGCCTTCGAGCTGGTGCGCGAGCTGCAGCAGCAAGGCTTCGCTGCCGAACGGCCCGATGAACTGCACGCCCAGGGGCAGGCCGTCGGCCGTCCAATGCAGCGGCACGCTCATCGCGGGCGTGCCGGTCAGGTTGGCCAGCTGCGTGAACGGCACATAGCTCAGGTTCTGCGCGGACAGATCGGCCAGCGGCTTCTCCATCATTCCCAGCCGCGCCAGCACGCCCAGCGCGCCGCTGCGCAGCAGGAACGACAGCCCGCGCTGCTGCGCTGCGGGCATCTCGGTCTGCTCGTGGCGCACGGGAGGGCAGGCCAGCGTGGGCGTGAGAAACAGATCATGGCGCGTGTGGAATTCGCCCAGCGCGCGCGCAAAGACATTCCAGCGCCGGTGGCTGCGCACATAGTCGCCCGCGCTTGCGGCCTTGCCCAGGGCTTCGAGCAGGCGCGTGCCGAGCTCGAAATCGGCGCTGCGCGCGCCCACCGCACGCGCATCCGCCAGCGTTGCCGCGACCTGGCCGAAATACATCTCGAGGTAGCAGCGCGCCAGCGCCTGGCCGTCGTACTGCGGGCGCGCCTCGACCACGTCATGGCCGAGCGCGGCCAGCAGCTGCGCCGCGCGGCGCACCGCGGCCACCGCTTCGGGGTGCACGTCGGTGCCCAGCGGGGACTCGGTGCAGAAGGCGATTCTCAGCCGCCCCGGATCGTGCGCCAGCGTCTGCGCGAAAGGACTGGCGGGCGCCGCGATGGCAAACGCATCGCCGCAGGCCGGCCCCGACAGCACATCGAGGGCCAGCGCCGCATCGCGCACGCTGCGCGAGACCACCAGGTCGCTGGACGCCCCTTCCCAGATTTCCCCCACCGCCGGCCCGGCCGGAACGCGCCCGCGCGACGGGCGCAGACCGAACAGCCCGCAGCAGGCCGCGGGAATGCGGATGGAGCCGCCGCCATCGTTGGCGCCGGCCATGGGCACGATGCCTGCCGCCACGGCCGCGGCCGAGCCGCCGCTGGAGCCGCCGGGGGTGCGCGACAGATCCCAGGGATTGCGCGTGATGCCGAACGCCGCGGGCTCGGTGAAGCCCTTGAGCGCCAGCTCGGGCGTGTTGGTCTTGCCGATGATCACCGCGCCCGCATCCAGCAGCCGCTGCACGACCGCCGAGTGCTGGCGGGCTGGTGCATGGCGGAACGCGCGGCTGCCGTTTGACGTGGGCAGGCCCGCATAGTCCTGGATGGCGTCCTTGATGAGCAAGGGAACTCCGGCCAGCGGACCCTGCAGGGGCTCGTGCAGCCTTTGCTGCGCCTGCTCCAGCATGGTCAGGTTGACGGCGTTGAGCACCGGGTTGAGCCGCCGCAATTGCGCGCTGGCGATCTCCAGCAGTTCGGCGGCGCTGACTTCGCCGCCGCTCACCATCTGCGCCAGGGCGGTGGCATCGGCCCTGAGGTATTCCTGCACGCTGAGCGTCATCGTTTGCCTCTTCAGTAAAGGTTCTTCAGGTCGTGCTTGACCACGGCATCGACCACCAGGGTCGTGGCCTTGCCCAGCAGGCCGCGGCCGTTCATGTGTTCGGCCAGCATCTTGGGAAACGAGGGAATGTCGCTTTCGCGCAGATGCGTTGCGCTGGACCACAGGCCCGCGGCAACCAGCTCGGGACAGTGCTGAAAACGAAAGCGATCGACCTGCAGCACGATGCCGACAGCGGGTACCTTGCCGTTGACCGCCAACGGCTCCAGCACCTGCCGGTCGGCGCTGAGCCAGCCGCGGCCGGCCACCGACAGCACCGTCGCGCAGCCCGGAATCACGAAGCTGGCCGTCACCTGCTCCTGCGCAAGGATGTTGCTCAGCGTGCAGGCCACCTTGTTGCCCGGGCGCTCCGGAATCACCAATGTGTTGCCGCCCAGCACGCGCACGAAGCCGTCGGGATCGCCGCGCGGTGACAGCTCCGTCGCCCCGTCGGCGTTGCGCGTGAGCAGCAGCACGTAGGGCGAGCGCGCAATGAAGGCCAATGCCTCTTCGGACAGCCGGGCCGCAGCGGGAGCGGCGGCCGCGGCGCGGGCGGCGAAGTCGTCGCCGCGGGCGCGCCAGAACTCGGCGCGCACCTTGGCCCGCGAGCAGTGCAGGAACAGCGCGTCGGCCTGGAACTCGAGCAGCGGCGCGCCGTCCTTTGGCACCACGGCGCAGCGCCCGTTGGCGCGCAGCGCAAAGCCTATGCCGGGCATGATGAAGTAAAGGCTGCAGCGCGGCCGGCTACCCGGCGCCAGCACCGGCGGCAGCGCCTTGTCGGCCGGCCAGCTCATGGCAATGCGATCGCCCTGGGAATGCACCACCGGCGCGTCGCGCAGATTGAGAAACTCGATGTCGGCCGCCGGCTCGGCAAACCCCAGCGCGCATACCGCGGCTTTCTCGATGATGGTCTGGCAGTAGTCGTCCACCTGCGACTGCAGCCGCTTCTTCATCATCGACGGCGGCTCGGAAATCAGCTTGCGCAGGCTTTTCAGGGAGTCGATCCGGTGGGATTGCGAGATTTCCGACATGTGCTTTTGCCTTTCGTGGTGCCAGTTTTCACTGTCTGCATGCTAGGCAGGAGGCTGGCGACAACCAAGGTCGCCGGAGTCAAAGCACATGGCTTTCGGTTGCAAGCCCGCGCCAGATGCGCGCGCCGCTGCAGGTTGATCCGCAACGCGCTGCGAATGACGCCAGAAGCCCTTCCGGTGCGCGCCGCGGCGCCCGAGACTGGCTGTCGGTTTGATTCCCCACACGAGGCCGCCTTGACTCTAAGAAACCTTTCAGACATCGAAGCGTTCGAACGCCGTCCGTTGGCCGCTGCCGACTTGCCCAGCAGCACCTACGAGATGCTGGCGCGCAGTGAACGCCGGCACGCGGCGCTGCCGGCGCTGTCGTTCTTTCCCAGCATGCAGACCATGCGCACGCCCGCCACCTGGACCTATAGCGCGCTGCTGCAGGAGATCCGGCGCTTTGCCAATGCCCTGCACGCCAGCGGCTACGGGGCCGACGACGTCGTCGCCTACGTGCTGCCCAACCTGCCCGAGACCCATTTCGTGCTGTGGGGCGCGCAGGCCAATGGCATCGTGCTGGCCGTCAATCCCCTGCTCAGCGCCGATGCCATCGCACAGCTGCTGCAGGTCGCACGCGCCAAGGTGGTGGTGACGCTGGCCCCGGCCCCGGGCAGCGACCTGGCGCAAAAGCTCAGGCAGGCGCTGCAGCGCGTGGACAGCGCCGAGCTGCTGGTCGAAGTCGATGCCGCGCGCCATGCCCCGGGCTGGAGCGCGGCCGATGGCGCGCCGCCGGGCGCCGGCCTGCGAAATGCCGCGGGCCGTGCGCTGAGCGTGACCGGCTACGACGCCTTCGTGGCCGCGCACGCAGGCGACCGCCTGCTTGGCGCGCGCGTCATCCAGCCGAACGCGGTGTCCTCGTACTTCTGCACCGGCGGCACGACGGGCCTGCCGAAGATTGCGGTGCGTGAACACCTGAACGAAGTCTTCGATGCCTATGCGATGACCTGCATGATGGCCGACGGCCTGCGGCCCGGAAAGACGCTGTTCTGCGGCCTGCCGCTGTTTCACGCCAACGGCCAGCTGGTCACCGGGCTCGCGCCCTGGTCGGCGGGCGCGCATGTGGTGCTCGGCACGCCGCAGGGCTACCGCGGCGCGGGCGTGCTCGAAGGCTTCTGGGCACTGGTCGAGCACTACCGCATCCACTTCTTCAGCGGCGTGCCCACGGTCTATTCGGCCCTGCTGCAGCAGCCCTGCGAAGACTTCGACATCAGCTCCCTGGAGCTGGGCATGTGCGGCGCCGCGCCTATGCCGGTCGAGCTTTTCCGGCGCTTCGAGGCGCGCACGGGCGTGCGCATACTCGAAGGCTACGGCCTGACCGAAGGCGCCTGCGCCAGCAGCCTCAACCCGCTGGCCGGCGCCTCGCGCATAGGCTCCATAGGCCTGCGGTTTCCCTACCAGCAGATGCGCGTGCTGCGCCTGGACGCACAGGGCGACTATCTTGGCGAATGCGCCACCGACGAGATCGGCGTGATCGCCATCAGCGGCCCGAACGTCTTTCGCGGCTATCTGCAGGAGGCGCACAACCGCGGCGTCTGGCCCGAGCTGGGCGACGGCCGGCGCTGGTTCAACACCGGCGACATGGGCCGCCAGGACCGCGACGGCTACTTCTGGCTCACGGGGCGCAAGAAGGAACTGATCATTCGCGGCGGGCACAACATCGACCCGCAGCTGATCGAGGACCCGCTGTACCGCCACCCGGCGGTCGAGATGGCCGCGGCCGTGGGCCGGCCCGATGCGCATGCCGGCGAGCTGCCCGCGGTCTACGTCAAGCTGCGCGCCGCGGCAGCGGTCACGCCGCAGCAGCTGCTCGACTATCTGGCCGCTGAAATCGCCGAGCCCGCAGCCATGCCCCGGCGGCTGCAGCTGGTCGACGCGCTGCCGCTGACCGCCATAGGCAAGATCTTCAAGCCCGCGCTGGTCATGCAGGAGATCGAGGACGTGGTGCGCTGCGCGGCGCAGGCCCACGCCACGCCGCTGCTGCAGGTCCGGGTGGAGCAGGACCCGCGGCACGGCTATCTCGCCACGCTGACGCTGGCCGCCAGAAGCCAGGCGCTCGAACAGCATCTGCAGCGCTTTGGCTTTGGCAGCGCATTCGCCACCACCCACGGCGTGTCGACCTTACCTTCCCCCGGAGAAGCAGCATGCCCCGCATCGAAGTAACCGCCTTGGACGGCGCGCTCAGCACCTTGCACGGCATCGAGGGCGAGACCTTGATGGAGGCCTTGAGAAACGGCGGCTGCGACGACATCGAGGCCATCTGCGGCGGTGCCTGCTCGTGCTCCACCTGCCATGTCTACCTCGTCGGTGGCTGGTTCGAGGCACTGGGCGAGCGCAACGCCGGAGAGCAGGAACTGGTGGCCGAATCCGCGCACTTCCAGCGCAACTCCCGGCTTTCCTGCCAGGTGGTTCTGACGGCGGCAATGCAGGACCTGCAGGTGGTGATCGCGCCACCGGACTGAGCGCCCGCCCCCTGGCGCCGGCCGGAATGCGGGCGGCGCGCCCGCGCGCTATAGTCACTCCTCGAAGTCAACCCCCGGAGTGATCGACAGATGGCCAGAGCCCCCACAGTGTCTGCCGTTGCCGTGCTGGACCTGCACGACCTGCTGCTGGCCCTGGGCGCCGTGACCCCGGCCGAGATGCGGGCCGCGGGACTGGACGGCGCGACCCTGGTCGATCGCAGCAGCACCGCGCTGCCCGTGCCCGAGCAGCGCCTGCACGAGTCGCGCCTGCTGGCGCTGTGGCAGATGGCCGCGCGCAGCGCGCAGCTGCCGCATATCGGGCTGCTGGTCGGCCAGCACTACAACCCCGCGACGCGCGGCTTGCTGGCCAGCTGGCTGTTCCAGTGCAACCACCTGGGCGAAGCCCTGCAGGTGTTCCAGGACCACATCGCGCTGATGAACCCTTCGGAAAGCTGGACGGCCAGCGTCGACGACGACACGCTGCGGCTGGGCTTTTCCTTTGCGCCCGGCAAGAACTACCCGCGCGCGGCGCTGGAGCGCAGCATGAGCGCGCTGCTGCGCTGGACCGCGGAGATGACCGGCGCGCCGACTGTTCCCACGGCCTGCGAATTCGCCTTTGCGCGCCCGGCATATGCCGAGCGCTACCGCGAAGTGTTTGGCGCCAACATCCGCTTCGATGCCCAAGGCAACAGCATTCTCCTGCCGCGCGAATTCCTGCACCGGCCCATTCACAGCGCCAACGCCTACCTCAAGCAGATTCTCGAGGAGCGGGCGCTGCAGACCTTCCAGCAGCTGGCGGTCACCAACGCGCTGACCGGCAAGGTCCGCCAGCACATCCAGTCCGATCTGCACCGGGGACTGCGCATCGACGACATCTGCGCCTCGCTGCATGTCACCCGCCCCACGCTCTATCGCCGCCTCAAGCGCGAGGGCACGAGCTTCACCGAACTGGTGGAGACCGTGAGAAAGGAGCTGGCCTACAAGCAGATCCAGCAGGGCCTGCCCGTGGCCTCGGTCAGCGACGGCCTGGGATTCAAGGACGTGAGCACCTTCCACCGCGCTTTCCGGCGCTGGTTCAACCAGTCGCCAGGAGAATGCCGGGCGCCCGCCAGCCTGCCGCTGTGAGCGCCGCGGCCATCAGCCGCGCGCCGTTTCCAGCCCCCAGCCCAGCGCCTTGTAGAGCGCGATCACATGCAGGTACGAGGCGGTCTCGGCCTGGGCCGCTTCCTGGCGCAGCGCCGCCAGCGTGCGCTGGTTTTCCAGCACCGCGAGATAGCTGCCCGCACCCGCCGCGTAGCGCCGCGTGGCGATCGCCAGCGCGCGCTCGGCATGCGCGGCCGACTCCAGCAGCGCGCCCAGCTGCTGCTGGTGGCGACCCAGCTGCGTGACCGCGTTCTCCACATCTTCCTGGGCCTGCAGCAGCGACTGCTCGTAGCGCGCCAGCGCGCCTTCGGACAGCGCGCTGGCGCCGCGCAGCCGCGCGCGCGCGCTGCCCAGGCGCAGGGCCGGCCAGGTGATCCCCGGTGCCAGCGCAAAGGCGCGCGTTCCCAGGCCCGCGTCGGCGCCGCGCAGCGCGAAGAAGCCGACAAACGCGCCCAGGTTCAGGCGTGGATAGAGTTCGGCCGTGGCCGCGCCCACGTCCTCGGTGCTGGCCGCGAGCAGGCGCTCGGCGCGCACCACATCGGGCCGCTGGCGTATCAGCCGATCGACATCGCCCAGCGGCAGCTGCCGCGCCAGCGGCGCGGGCGCCAGCGTCTGCGCCGCAAACGGGCTGTGGCCAGGGCGCCGGCCGGTCAGCACGTCCAGCCGGAACTGCGCCTGGTCGCGCGCCGTGGCCAGCGGCGCCAGCGCCGCCTCGCTGCGCGCGAGTTCCGCGCGCGCGCTTTCCACCGCGTCCAGCGCGCCATTGCCCGCCGCCAGCCGCGACTGCAGCAGCGCCAGCGTGGCGCGCCAGCTCTCGGCCTGGCCCTGGGCCAGCGCCAGGCGGCGCTGCAGGCCCTGGCCCTGGTAGTAGTGGCGCGCGACATCGGCGGCCACGGTCAGCCGCACCAGCGCGAGATCGGCCTGGGCCGCGTCGGCGCGCGCCTGGGCCGATTGCGCCAGGTGGCCGAGCCGGCCGAACAAATCGATCTCCCACTCGACATCGAAGCCCGCGCGCCAGCTTGCGGACAGGCTGCGCTGCGGCGCGCCGCCGGCGCCCGCGCGCTGCTCGCTGCCGCGCTGGTAGCCGCCCTGGGCCGTGACCGCGGGAGTGCGCTCGAGCTGCTGCTCGTCGAACAGCGCGCGCGAGACGCGCAAATTGGCCTGGGCCTGGCGGATGTCGTGGTTGTGCGCCAGCGCGCGCTCTATCGCCTCGGCCAGCGCGGCGTCGTCGAGAAAGCTCCACCAGGGCGCGGGCACCGGGGCAGCGTCGCTGAACTGTCCTTTTTCTCCGCTGGCCAGCGTGATGGCCGGCACCTCGGGCGTGGCATAGCGGGGCCCTACGGCGCAGCCCGCGAGCAGGGCGCAGAGCGCAGCGGTGGCCAGGCTGGCGCGTCGGATGTTGTTTTTCATGGCGGGCCTCTCAGGATGCATGGGACAGCGGCTGGTCGGCATCCGCCAGTTGCCGGCTGCGCGGCGTGGCGGCGCTGGCCGCATGGTTGCGCGCCAGCAGCGAATAGACGGTGGGCAGCACAAACAGCGTGAACGCGGTGCCCACCAGCATGCCGCAGACAATCACCACGCCCAGACCGAAGCGGCTGCTGGCGCCCGCGCCCGAGGCAAACAGCAGCGGCACCAGGCCGAACACCATGGCCGCGGTGGTCATCAGAATGGGCCGCAGCCGGATCTGCGCCGCGCGGCGTATCGCCGCATTGCGGTCCAGCCCCTCGCCGGCCTGCAGTTCGTTGGCGAACTCGACCATCAGGATGCCGTGCTTGCTGATCAAGCCGATCAGCGTCACCAGCCCGATCTGGGTGTAGATGTTGAGCGTTGCCAGCCCCAGGGCCAGGGGAATCAGCGCGCCGCAGATCGACAGCGGCACGGTGATCAGGATGATCAGCGGATCGACCAGGCTTTCGTATTGCGCGGCGAGCACCAGATAGATGATGACCAGCGCCGCGAGAAACGCGAACACCAGCGCATTGCCTTCCTGCGTGTACTGGCGCGCATCGGACTGCCAGTCGTGGCTGAAGCCCGCGGGCAGCTCGCCGGCGACGGTCTCGAGAAACGCCACGGCCTGGCCCAGCGACACGCCGGGCGCGGGAATCGCCTGGAAGGTCGCGGCATTCTGCTGGTTGAACTGCGTCAGCCGGTTGGGCTCGACCTGCATGGAAACCTGCACCACGGTGGACAGCGGCACCAGCGTCTGGTCCTGGGTGCGCACGAACTGGCGCGCCAGCGCCTGCGGCGTCAGGCGCTGCTCGCGCAGGCTTTGCGGAATCACGTCGTAGGAGCGGCCGTCCATGGCGAAGCGGTTGAGGTAGTTCTCGCCGACCAGCACCGCCAGCGACTCGCCTATGTCCTGCATGCGTATGCCCAGGCTGCTGGCCTTGGAGCGGTCTATGCGCACCTGCACCACGGGCTTGTTGTAGTCGAGGTCGCTGTCGACGACGACAAACAGGCCGCTTTCGCGCGCGCGCCGCTTGATGTCTTCCATGGTCTGGAACAGCGCGGCGTAGCCCTGGGCGCTGCGCAGCACCATCTGCACCGGCAGTCCGCCGGTCGAGCCCGGCAGCGCGGCAAGCTGGAACACGAAGATGCTCGTGCCTTCGACGTCGCCCACCGCGGCCTGCAGATCGGCCTGCACTTCGGCCGCGGAGCGCTCGCGCTCGCCCCAGCCCGACAGGTTGATGCCGCCTATGCTGGAAGCCGGCCCGTCGCTGCCGTTGATGATCCAGCGGCCCACGGTCTCGGGCATGCGCGTGTAGACCGCGTCCAGCTGCTGCGCAAAGCGCTGGACATAGTCGAGGTTGGCATGCTCGGGCGCCTTGATCGCGGTCAGCACGCTGGCCTGGTCCTCGGCCGGAGCAAGTTCGCGCTGCGGCAGTTGATAGAGAAAGGGCAGGCTGGCGAACACCAGCAGCGCGACCGCGCCCGTGAGCCAGCGGTGGCGCAGCGAAAAGCCCAGCGCCGCGCCGTAGCGCCGCGTCAGGCCGCCAAAGAAGCGCTCGGCCGCATGCGCCATGCGCCCCTCCTGCTGCGCGGGCGGCAGCAGGAACGAGCTCATCACCGGCGACAGCGTGAGCGCGACCACGCCCGAGACCACCACGGCGCCGGCCAGCGTCAGCGCGAACTCCTTGAACAGCGCGCCCGTGAGCCCGCCCATCAGGCCTATGGGCGCATAGACCGCGGCCAGCGTGATGGTCATGGCAATCACCGGACCGGCGACTTCGCGCGCGCCTATCAGCGCCGCGGCGACGGGAGAGCGCCCGGCCTCGATATGCCGGTGCACGTTCTCCACCACCACGATGGCGTCATCGACCACCAGGCCTATGGCCAGCACCATGGCCAGCAGCGTCAGCAGATTGACGCTGAAGCCGAAGGCCAGCATCAGGCCGGCCGCGCCCAGCATCGACAGCGGAATCGTCGCCACCGGAATCAGCACCGCGCGCAGCGAGCCCAGGCACAGATAGATCACCACCACGACAATCAGCAGCGCTTCGAGCAGCGTGTGCATCACCTCGGTGATCGAGGCCTCGATGAAGCGCGCGGTCTCGAAGGCCAGATCGACCTTCACGCCCGGCGGCAGCGTCTTGCGGATCTCGGGCAGCAGCTGCTTGATTCCGGCGACGATCACCAGCGGATTGCCCGCGGGCGTGGGCTGCAGGCCCAGGTGCACGGCGGGCACGCCGTCCATCTGCGCGCTGCTCTCCGAGCTCGCCGCGCCCAGCTCCACCGTGCCCACGTCCTTGAGCCGTACCAGGCCCGCGCCGTCGTTGCGCACCACCAGCTCGCGAAAGCCTTCGACGCTGTTCAGGTCGGTATCGACGCGCACGTTGGACACCACGTACTGTCCCTTGACCTTGCCCGGCGCGGCCTGGTAGTTGTTGCGCCGCACGGCTTCGGCGACATCGGCCGCGGTGAGCCCGCGCCCCGCAAGCCGGTCGGCGTCCAGCCACAGCCGCATTGCCAGCCGCTGGCCGCCAAAGACCTCGACCTTGGCCACGCCGTCAATGGTCGCGAACATGGGCTCGACCACGCGCGCCAGGTAGTCGGTCAGCGC
>Ga0308165_1001750_pt1 | contig 28905 bp, 20 predicted proteins | sample PhyWR2_FD_201032 | JGI IMG/M metagenome (GOLD analysis project Ga0308165, IMG submission 201032) | Phyllosphere microbial communities from UC Gill Tract Community Farm, Albany, California, United States - DLSLW.R2 | ecosystem: Host-associated > Plants > Phyllosphere > Unclassified | place: USA... | reverse complement strand
TTTACCTATCTGCAGCACCGGCGCCTGTTTATTGCGTCCCAGGCGGAAAAAAAAACCGGCACTCAATGCACCGGGACCGCCACCGCAACCATCATTGCAAGCGGTACGCCGGGCCATTCTCGCCGCGCTTTGGCGGGTAATTTTCGTTCAGTGTCCTCATTGCGGCGCCACGATAAACCTGCGTCAACGTGAGTGACATGGCAGAGTAGTGCTATTTACCTTGGAGAATGCAGACCATGGGGTTTTTCAGCAGGTTCAATGAGGCAATGAACGAAGAGTTCATCCTTGGCAAGGACAACGTCGAACGGGTACGCAATGACCCTGGGGCGCTGGAGGAGGTGTTGCATGCGCAGCGTGCCCGCGGCTTTGGCTCTCCGCGAACTCAGGCAGCACGCACGCGAAGTGCGCAAGCTTGAGCAAGGCACGCAGCATCCAAGGCAGCGCGGCAAGTCACGCGCCAGCGCGCGCACCAAGGCGCCATCCCGGCTTTGGCAGGCGCTCACCGCAATGGCAAGATTCACCGGGATCGCACTACTGTGCATTCTCATAGACGCTTGGTGGGCCGGGCAGGACAGGAAATGCAACGGCAGCAGCGGCGCAAGCTAAAGCACGCTGGGAGTGACGCAACGCCAGCCCTCAATAAACCGGTCGTATACGCTTCCAGGCGGAACAAGCCATAGACTGGCCGGGAAGTCTTTGCAGGGAGCTGTGCAAGCAATGCGAGCAGATACCAGAGATCGTGATTCGCGGCAACTCAATTCAAGCGTAGTTGCCGACTTTCCAAAGCTTTCCCGCAGACCTGTGCCGCTGCCATAACTTCAGCGTTTCGTCTGGTAGAAGCTCGGAGGGTGATCAGCCACTCGAAGCCGTCTGGCACTTCGACCTTGACTTCAAACTTTGACAGCATGAGGTTTGCCTTCGGGCAATAGTCACGGCAAGAATATGTGGAGCTTGACTGATCCTGGGCAATGGGGGTAAAGCCAGAGTGCTTAAATGCCCTAAATCCAGTGCCATGGTCGGGCATGTGCCTGGAAAGTGGATAAAAGCTGATGGCGGGAAGTGAACTGTCGAGTCGAACACCGGCACGCTGTTCGAAATACGCCAGGGCCTCCTCATCGAGCCAGCCACATGCTTCTGACACTTCTTGCACTGCCCGAGTGGGAATATGGCTCATGAACGCAGTCCTGAGTCGTTCAGCATGGAGGGTATCGGGCAGCCAATCAACTTGTCGGCGATGCGGCCACCGACCGCGACCATTGAATCGGTAGCCGCTACTTACCCGACCCACAAACCAGCGTTGCGTGACGTCAACGGCGATCACGGTGTCTCCCTCAGACAAAACACACGTGAACCAATGCATAAGGTTTCTGTCATGGTTCAAATGGTACGGGGGCGTCACCGGATGAGCGCATTGCGACTGCCAGGCTCCGTGGAATTCCCACGCCGCGCTCGAACTTCCGCGATCAGCGTGCGGATGGTGCGCAATTTTTTCGATTGCACTGGACAGGTCAACTGGAACGTACGCCCACATCGCCAAGTCTGCGGCTGAGCGCCGAAGCGGGCTGAGACGGTCTACCCTTACCCTGTAGACGCGTGGCGATTTTTCGGCTGAGTCCATTGTCATGCAGCTGGTTTTTGTTGTGAAAAGTTCGTACCCTTCGCTTGCGGCATGGTATGTCGCACAAATACGGGGGATGGATCACGTTTAGCCTTGACCATGTAAGTTCCCATTGTTGCTACCGATGCAGATATGACCGGTGTGCCGAAAATCGGTGATCACCCACGGCACAGAGAATTCTGAATGTCTATGCGGGCTGCAGGGCAACTGACCCTGATCAGCCAAAATAGGCGGTCAAATTGATGTCGTCTCTAACAAGCAAGCGTTAAGCGCTGCAAAGCATGCGATCGATTTCAGCCAATGCCCGCAATGAGCCGCTGTTTAGCCCGATGCCCAGGGTACTGGGTACCGCGCTTTCCCGGGGATTGATGCGCACCAGCCGTCCGCCAAACTCATGAACGATGCGCTGACCGAAGCGCCGCACCGAGGGAATCGCCGTTCCCGCACCGATTTCCACCACCACAGGTCGGCTTATGCAGGACAACCACTGTTCCATCCTGGCCGCCTGCATCGCCTCGCGCTCTTCCAGCCAGTCGGCATCGTAGAACATGAGAATGTTGGGCCGCGCCAGGGCGCCGCAGGACGGGCACCTTGGCAGCGGGCTGAGCAGGCGGCACTGCGCTGCGTCGACTTCGGGCTCGAATCCATCGGCGGGCCAGATGGCAGGGGTGCAGGCGTTCAGGCACTGCAGGTGGTGTATCGAGCCGTGGCACTCTTGAATCACGCTGGGGTCAAACCCGGCTTTCTGGAACTGGCCGTCAACGTTGCTGGTGAACACCGCATGGCCCAGCGGCATCTTTTCTCCCCAGCGCCTGAGGATCCCAAAACCGGCGTGCGGCTGCGTCTGGCGGTAGAGTTCGAGCCGATGGCCGTAAAACCCCCAGGCCCGCTGCGGCCGGTCGCGAAACGCCGCCGGGCTGGCAATGGCGTGGAAGTCCACCTGCTCGCGCCCGAGCGCCGGATAGGCCTTCCAAAAGCCTTCCGTGCCCCGGAAGTCAGGCAGTCCCGAATCGACGCCGATTCCGGCGCCCGCCGTCACGACCAAGGCATCGGCCTGCGCGATCAGGTCGGCAGCGTGTGCCAGGGCTTGGGATTCGTTCATCGTTTAATTTGCTTTACGGAAGGTTGTCTTAGGCATAATTAAACCGATCCAGCTGCTCGGTGCAGATAGTGCTGGCCGGTAATGTGTAATGTGGTCGACAGATATAAAAACTCACGGTACATCTTCTCCCGGGCAATTTCAAAGAACCTTCTTTCCCTGCGTTGTCCTGGTGTCATTCGCCTAGCCAAAAGTCAGGCACTCTTGACGTCAAGAGCGATGCACTGATGTAGATTAATTGGCTTCATTGCCTTCTTCCTGCTCAGTCCAGTATCCAGGCTCATCGTGGTGTGCAAACTGCTGCGCCCATTCCAGGGAGCACAAGTAGAGTCGAATGCCCGGCCATTTAAGAATTCCCTGGGCATCTTCCTTCACATACTCCCCCAGCGCAGCGCACAGTGGCTCAAAAGGATCGTAGGGCAGGTCAATATAAATACCTCCCTGATAAGATTCCATGCAGCCGTCTTTTGGGGGCCAGCCGGACGGTTCCCAGTCGATAGCGTTTGCGTCAAGCCAATCAATGAGTTCTTGTCGTTCCAACGAACGCCGCCAAAGCCTCTGGGCCTCAGTTGGGGCAACGCTGCGGTCCGGAGCAATCATCAAGACATCGCGTCCACAAGCCCGTGCGATGGCATCGATATGTTTTATCAGTTCGGGCATCATTAACTTATTCGGTTGAAGCAGCTTTCGTAGCCTGCAAAAATCCCAGGGGCACATGCACGGAGTCATTGCACGCTTGTGTTTCGATTATTTGGCGCGAACCGTCAGCACCGGGGATAGTGACGACCGTACCTTCCAATGCCGTGTGCAAGCCTTTGGCCCGTGTAAAGCCAATGCGCAGGTGCCTCTGAAGAAAGCTAATGGAAGCGTCGCGATGCTCCAGGATCAATTGACGAGCAAGCGGAACCAGCGCGTCGGGAAACGCGAGTTCGACTGCTGTCTGCTGCTCACTCGGACGTTTGAGCATCTAGTTCTCCTGGACGAGAAACCCTCGGCGTTAAGCGCAGGCCATTGCAGTGTCTTCCGGTAGTTGGGCATGACAGGCCTTTTTCCTCGTAGGTAAAGTGACCGGTCCCGGTGATGTCTTGCACCAGTTTTTTGGTCACCTGACGGATATTTGGCTGATTCGAGCGTGTCCGCAGCCAGTAATCGAGCGATTTTGGTTTTTTATGAAGGGAAAGCACCTGATTGCATCCTCCGCCGATCACGTAGTCGCGCTCACTGCGTTGCACGTACTCAACCAAGTCTTGAATCTCGAAATGCCCGCCCCCGTACGGAAAGCCGATCTGCTCTTTAAGCAGGGGTCCTGTGTTCTGCAGTATCTTGGGGGAACGGGCACTGTTGCTTTTCGCAGCGCTGAACGCTGATTCCAGTGGAAGCGCGTAGCCCAGCATAAAGAAGGCCGCCTCCACTTTGCGCAGCCCATCATCGCGGGAACACCACTGAGCCCCAGACTTCAATCGGGCAGCATTTAATATCCAACTGGCGTGGACATTTACATGTGCCCATGCCTCACCGCTTGCGAGCCGAGGAAACGTGAAACCGTCGCCTGCGGGATTTCGATTTTGCGGGCTCATTCCTGGCGCCCAGCGAAAATTCAGCCCTTCTGGTACTGGTCCCGTATGGGCAATTGTCTTTAGGAACTGCCGAACAAGCCAGCACAGCGCGGCCCCTACCCGACCGTCATAGATAACGATCCTGTCGCACAGCAGCGAAAATACTTTGGTGTAACCGGCGTTCATCCTGACGCGTTGAAAGGTTTCAAAATTTGGATTTTCCGATTCCAACATTGTTTTACCCTCAAGCAGGAGACCGGACAAATGCTGCCCCTGCGCATCGGCCCAAGCCATGTTGTAAGCCGCCGCCTTAGGCCCCAGGCCCCACTTCATTATTTTTTCGACGATCGAACGAACCTCGCTGAGTTCAATCGTAGGCTTGGCAAGCGCAATGCGGATGGTTTCCTGCAAATCCTCCAAAGTTTTGGCGTTCGCGTCATAGTATTTTCTATCCCACCAGTAACGCTCAAAAAGCTCTTCAAGCGTTTGTACCGTACCGTCCAGTCCAAATTGCTGGTCAAAGTCTGCTGGAGCCTTGCGATAATGAAAACGGTACGCAAAGGCGAGCGCTTCTGTTCCATTGATGAGTTTTGTCAGGTAGCTAACGAAGCTCGCAACGATTTGCTGATTCAGATAGTCATTCTTATTCATGCCCTAATTGCCTTGTTGTGGTACCAAGCGTCGATGCTATCTACAAAGCTGGACAATAACCAGTCCATTTGATAAACCGGCAAAGCCTAGATATGTCTTAAAAATTCAAGGATGAGCAGGGCTGAATTTTCAACAAGAACCTACTTTGGCCTCGACACCCTGCTCATATGAAGTGTTCACTGACTGTCAATAATCAAAGCTTTGGTATCGACAGCGAGCATGTGAAGTGACTGAATGTGCATAAACGTTCAGACAAGTAAATTTGACCCCTGAATTGGTCAAAATTGCGCAAACCCCCATAGCTGCCATTTTTTTTGAGTACAAGGGTCATTTTCTGGCCGAGGTGCGTCAAGACGTGTCGCACCAGAACCGGCTGTTCCTGCGACACCAGTTGTCGCATGGGCGTGGGACATTGAATGGGTCATCTCATTGCCAAGAAAGATCCATGGACCGCCCTCACCTCATCAGACTTTTAGCCGCGTTTGGCGCCGGGCCGTAAGCGTCTAGGCACGGCACCTTGACCGCGCTACCGATTCAGGATTGCGGTTGCCAGCGGTGAGGCAGCAGTTCCTCGATGCGGCTGTTCAAGTGTGTTGGCAGTCTTGTCAGCACGTCCCGCAGATAGGCCCACGGGTCATGTCCATGCAACTTGGCCGACTACGCCGACCGCCGAACTATGCCGAATGGGCTCGTTTCGTCTTGAATTCTCCGTAGTCGGCATATGATCGGTTCGGCATAGTTCATCCTGCCTCCGTCCTTAACAACGGAGAATTTGATGACTAATACGGCAGAGTATTTGAGCCGGAGCCGGCTGTTCCGGCGCCTGAGAAGCGGCACCCACGGGCATCTTGTGGAGTTGTACGCGGCGCGTCTTGTCGAAGTTGGGCTCAGCAGACACGGGACTTGGCGTTCTCTCAACGTGGTCGGCAATCTCTTGGCCTGGATGACAAGCCACCGGATCAAGCTGAGAAGCCTTGATGAACGCATGGTCGAGCGCTACCTGCGACACCAAGGAGCAAAGCGGACCATCCAATTCGACGACCGGGCCGCGCTGAAGCGGTGGCTGCTGACACTACGTGCCGTCGGCACAATTGCGCCGGCGCCGGTCCCGATGAACACGCCGCTACAGCAGATTTTCGCGGAGTTTGGCGACTATCTGCGAAGCGAGTGCGGTCTGACAGTAAAGACTATCGCGCACCATCAGCCTACGATCCGTCGGTTCCTGTTTGAAGTCTGTCCCGGCGGCGTCAGCGATCTCGGCAAGATCAATCAGGACGAGGTGATTCGCTATGTCGAGCGTCACGCCCAGGATGCGAGCCCGAAGTCCGCCAAGTTGATGTGCTGGTCGCTGCGCGCGTTTCTCCGATACCTTCATCACACGGGATTGAACCCGCACGCATTGGCCGGCTGCGTTCCCTCGATCAGGCAATGGAACCTCGTAGGCCTCCCGACTTTTCTTTCCGCGGCGCAGGTTCAGAAGGTTTTGGACAATTGCGACCGGGCATCCGCGGTAGGACGACGTGATTTCGCCATTTTGCTGATGCTTTCCAAGCTCGGCCTGCGGGCTGATGAGGTCGCCACCCTCACTTTGGACGACATCGACTGGAGAGCTGGCGAGATGCTCATTCGCTCCAAGGGCCGGCAGCGCGCCAGGATGCCGATTGCGTCAGACGTCGGCGCAGGGATCGCCGCCTATCTACAGGACGGGCGGCCCAAGTCCCCCTGCCGTCAGCTATTTCTTCGCAGCCTTGCGCCCCACACCGGATTTTCGTCCGCCAGCGCAATCACGATGATCGCCAAGACCGCGCTCAAGCGTGCCGGCATCCAGGGCTACGCGCACCAGGGTGCCCATATTTTCCGGCACAGCCTGGCCACGGAACTCCTGCGCTCTAGTGCAACTCTGTCGGAGATCGGCCAACTGCTGCGGCACAAGAACCAGGACACCACGCGGATCTACGCAAAGGTTGATATCGAGACGCTCCGCACATTGAGCTTGCCGTGGCCGGGAGGTGAGCAATGACGGATCTACATTCGGCACTGCAGCGGTACCTGAGTATGCGCAAAGGCTTTGGGTTCAAGTACCAGCATCAGACACGACGGCTCGCCGACTTCGTCGACTTCATGGACAAGCGCAAGGCCACGACCATCACGACGAAACTCGCGATGGAGTGGGCGACGCTACCGCCCGGCCGGCATGCGTCCTGGGCATTGCGGCTGACGGATGTTCGCGGCTTTGCGCGCCATATCGCAAGCATCGATCCGAAGACGGAAGTGCCCCCGGTCGGAATCCTGCCGGGCCTGAAACGTGCCAAGCCATACGTCTATAGCGATGCAGAGATCAATGCGTTGCTGGCAGCAGCCCTGTCCTTGCCGCCATCAGGCGCTCTGCGCCGCTGGACGTACCACTGCCTGTTCGGACTCATCGCGGTGACGGGGATGCGCTTGTCCGAGGCGATCGGCCTTCAACGTGACGACGTCGACCTGGACGCCGGTGTGCTGACGATTCGACTGACCAAGTTTGGGAAGTCACGACTCGTACCCGTGCATCCAACGACAAGCGCAGCGCTACGCAATTACGCGCAACGGCGCGATGCCCATCTGACAACGCGCCGCGACCCACATTTCTTCGTTGCCGAGCGAGGCGGACCACTGTTGCATCAATACGTTCATAGCGTCTTCTGGCAGTTGTCGCGTGAGACTGGTCTGCGGGGTCCTGACGATCACACGGGACCACGCGTGCACGACTTTCGGCACCGATTCGCCATTTGCACGCTGTTGGGCTGGTATCGCGAAGGCAGCGATATCGAGAGGATGCTCCCAACGCTTTCCACCTATCTTGGCCACTCCTGCGTGCGGGACACCTATTGGTACCTCTCGGCGTGCCCGGAGCTGATGCAAGAGGCGGCGCAGCGTCTTGATCAAAGGTGGGAGAGTCAACCATGAAGCCCGTCGGTTGCAACCTCGCCCCGCTCGTCGAGCGCTACTTTACCGAACGGCTTATCCGTCAGCAAAACGTTAGCGCCAATACGATCGCATCCTACAGAGACACGTTCAGATTGCTGCTCAAGTTTGCAAAAGAGAGGCTTCGCAAGGACCCCTCTACCCTGACCCTCAATGAACTGGACGCGCCTTTCATCGGCGCGTTTTTGACCGATCTCGAGATGAATCGCGGCACCAGCGTCACGACACGCAACCTGCGCCTGACCGCCATCCGCTCCTTCTTCCGCTTCGTGTCCTTCGAGGAACCGGCTCACAGCGCCCTTATCCAGCGCGTGCTCGCAATACCGAGCAAGCGACACGATAAGCGTGAAGTGAATTTCCTGACGCGTTCCGAGATCGAAGCCGTCCTTGCTGTGCCCGATCGCGCGACGTGGATCGGCCACCGTGATCACACATTGCTACTGCTCGCGACCCAGACCGGCTTACGCCTCTCCGAGTTGACCGGCTTGCGTAGGGAAACCATTCATCTCGGCACCGGTGCGCACGTTCGGTGTGTGGGCAAAGGCCGCAAGGAGCGATGTACCCCACTGACCAGATACGCCCAGATCGCGCTTCAGGCGTGGCTCAAGGTGCCGGCGCGGCGTGGTGCCATAACCTTGTTCCCCAACCTGCACGGAGGCCAGCTCAGTGCTGATAGCGTCCAGTCGCTGCTGGCTAAATATGTGGGCGTCGCCAGCAAGACATGCCCCTCGCTGGCATCCAAGCGTGTGTCACCGCACGTCCTGAGGCACAGCGCGGCAATGGAGCTCCTGCAGGCGGGCGTCGACTGTTCGGTGATCGCGTTGTGGCTCGGTCATGAATCAATCGAGACCACGCAGCTCTACCTTCATGCCCACCTCGCCCTCAAGGAGGCAGCTCTCGCAAAACTTGAGCCATACAAGCAATGCAAGCGCCTTCGCTTCCGCCCTGAGGATCACCTGCTCGCCTTTCTCGAGGCACTGTGAGCGGTCAGACTATGCCGAACCGATCACATGCCGACTACGGAGAATTCAAGACGAAACGAGCCCATTCGGCATAGTTCGACGGTCGGCGTAGTCGGCCAAGCTGCATGGCCATGACCCGTGGGCTTATCTGAAGGACGTGTTGACAAGGCTGCCTGGCCACATGAACTCTCGCATCGACGAACTACTGCCTCACCGCTGGCAACAGCAATCCTGAATCGGCAGCGCCGTCAAGGTGCCATGCCAAGACGCTTACGGTACTCCGGCCAAGCTCGCGTCTGCTCCCGCAGTACGATAGGGACTTGAAGTAACTTTGAAAAGAAAGACTCACGCGCATGGACGACCTCCTCAAGCTCCGCCAGCAAATTGCCGAGATGCAAAAGCAGGCCGATCAGCTGCAAAAGCAAAACCGCACTGCCGTGCTCGCGCAGCTGCGCGAACAGATGGCCGCCTATGGCATCACGGCCGAAGAACTCAGCCGCCCGGCGCCCAAAGCCCGGTCACCCAAAGCGCCTGTAGCAGTCCCGTCCAAGGGCAAAAAGCCTGCCGCAGTCTTGGCCGCGAAATACCGCGGACCTGAAGGCCAGGTGTGGAGCGGCCGGGGCCCGGCGCCCAAGTGGCTCAGCGCCTTGCTGGTCGAGGGCAAGACGCGGGAGGATTTCTTGGTCCGCCCGAACGTGCGGTCCTCAAGCAGCGCGGCCGAGTAAACAAACAGCGCCATGACGGGGCGGGGTTTAACGCCAACAGTTGGGTGTCATTGACTCCGCCACAATGGTTGAATTTATGGAGAGACTCCGTTTGATTTGAAATTCTCTATTTCACACCGGTTCAGATTTTCGAGGTGGCTTCACATATTACCGGCATCATAAAATAGCTCCACTAAACTTTCAGAGTAGCCTCCAATACCAGCCATTATTTCAGATTCTGGTTGTCAACAAATATCTGTGTAGGTAGCTCATGCCCCTCAACCCCAATTCTGATACTAGCAAGCTCCTCAGCTAACTCGGCGACAGGGCGATTCATCTGAAAAATGGTCAAAGAAGTGAGCTTTTGGGTGCGATCAGTGCTCCAGTATGACAAGCCTTGATCAAACCAAATGGTTATGACTCCCCCATCCTTAAAATTAATGCTCATGCGGCGGCCATGAATCATGTCGCGCTTATCCATCGAATGCACAGTGGCACTTATTCCACTGTACTCGAACGCGGCTTCTAGAGCCTCATCTCTAGCTTGTGAGGTTTCCCAATCTGACACCCAGTTATTTCGCGTGCGGAACATCTTGGCCTCATCAAGCAGGGCACTGATAATCTTGACCTTGACGCTGCTCCATCCGTCTTCAGGTTCGTAAAATGCCTTGACAGCGCAGATAACCTCAAGCACCAAGGCGCAGGCGATCGGTGTCACCAAATAACGGTCTTCATAAATGATGGACTGCACAGCCTTTCCGGCCGGAAACACACCTTCTACTTGACCACCGCCCAGCCAAACCCACAAGCGTTGACCAAAGCCAGCGCCAGCGCCGTCCAGCTCATGGGAAACTGGAAAGACCTTCACAAGTTTGCTGTCGCCTTTACCAAACACTGGCAATGACAAAGCGACAGAGTCCAGTTGGGGCGTGGATGTCAGCGCCCTTACAAGCAGTCCATTGGTCAGGTCGCCCCACTTGACAGTCGCACTGGCACAGGCCAGATCGCGCGTTGCCCAAGACACGCACGTTCCATCAGTTCGCTCAATAGTTGCCATGCACTGGCCAAAAGCTGGCACCGCCAAGCCTGTGCCATGCCGTAGCTGTACATCGCCCAGCCTTTGCAAACTTTCCAGGATAGAAGCGTTTGAAAGAGACAACTGATCAAGATTACTCGACGAAGTCAGTAAAATTAACTCGACATTTTCATGTGTTGAAAGGCGATGCAATAGCCTTCGCATGGGCGAGCCGGGCAGATCCCACTCCAACGGATCCCCATTGAGATAAACATAAAGCTTGCGAACGTTACCCCGGTTGAGCTCACGTGTGATTGCTTCGTCAGCGGGTTGGTACTCAGCTTGTGAAGTGGCTCCCAAAAGTTGATCATCAGAACTCAGCACCAGCGCATCCATCCATTGCTGGGTCATGAAGTTTAAGGCGGCTTGGCGATCAAGATCGTCCGAGCGGTATCGGGTGTCGAAGGTCAAGAGGCACGACTGACATGCGCCCTCGCAACCGGCTTCACAGATGAGCTTGGATCGTGCGGATTTCAGCAGCAGCGGCAACTCCGAGGCGACCAAGCTGCAATAACCTGCCGAGCGCATGTCGAAAACTTGGATGACACGGGCTCGACGATCGAAATCATCTCGGATTTGCTTGCTGTCGCAACCCAACTCGGTTTCATCGATACCCAGGCTCTCCGCAATGGATCGTCGCAAAGCCACTGCCAAGGTGTATGCCACCTTGCTATCTACCAAAGGCTGCCCATCCACATCAAAGAGCGTCAACTCCAAGACATCGGTGGTGTACTCGCGGCCAAAGCTGATGTTTTTTTTGATCTTGAACTCGCCATCGCTGCCGCCACACACCCAGTCATTGCCGCCTTGGCGGCCACGCAAACGCTTATGGGGTTTTTGAAAAATATTGGGAATTCCATGTTGCGGATCATCATAATTTCCCATGTGGGCTGCACGGCCACACTCTAGACACAAGGCATATCCCAGGCGCTTGGTTCCCGACGAATAATGGAAAACGGATCCCTGCGGGGTTGAGCGAAAGCGTCCCAGACCTGGATTAATCAACGGCACCCATATTCCCTGAGCTGTTATCCATGGGATCTCAACTGGAACATACTCTTGCAACGTGATGTCGTTGTGTGTTTCAGCGAACAAATCCACGCTAAACCCAGCAGGCTCTAGGTACTGTAACGACCTGGTGCTTGCACCCAACGAAGATCCGCAGTCGGGACAGGTTTCAAGATGCTGGGCCAAGACAAACGTGCCACTGGAGCCGCAGTGGCCACATCGCCAAGCTTGACGGATATTTTGAAGCTCCTTGACCTGATCCAGCGTCGCAGGCGCATGCCAATTGAGCGTAATTCCAGCGGATTCGTAAACGAGGCCGTCAATCACCACGCTGGCGCCTGGTGCGTATTCTCGGAGCGCCGTCACCGTGTCACGACTTGGCAACTCGCGCCTTTGGAACTTGTTATCTTCTCGCCCAGTGTGCCCCTTGTCCCTGTTTTGCTGAATTTCTTTGGAGTCCTTGTTGAGTGTTTCAAAAGTTGTGATGTCCGTGGGGAAGCCATAACCTGGCAAAACGCCGCTCGTGGCCATCTCACGCAACAAGTATTCGCCCTTGAGCCGCGTCAACTGCACTTCCAGAGCCCGCATAGGTACCCTGTCCACTTCGTTTCGCTTGACCAGCTGATCCATCTGGACATTGATGGCATCTAGTTCAACCAACCATTGCCTGGCATGAGTTGCCACGGTTTTTCCGGCCTCAGCAACCAACGAGGCAATGCGGTAACCCTCAAATACAGTGCGGCGAATCAGCGAGCCAACCCCCTCTTGTACGTCGGGATGTTTTAAGGGGTCGTAGCATTCACACCAGGCTGAGAATCGTTCCTGTCGGCTTTCCCCTCTGGGTAGAATCCACCAATCCAGAGTTAGCTTGATGAGCTTTCCGTCCTTGCTTTGTGAACGCAAAAATTTGGCCAGCAACATCGAATTGATATGGCGCTGGACCAGCAAAGGACTGGACAGGGAGATGCCAGGGGTTCTTAGCCTCGTTGTGAATGGCCAAGAGGTGTGACGAAATACATGCTGATCATGGGGATTGTTCTTGCAGACCGTCAACGCAATTGACCGGGTTTCCCCGCGTCGGCCTGCGCGCCCGGCACGCTGGAGATAATTGGCAGGATGCGGCGGCACATTATTCATGGCAACCGTATTGATGCCGCCAATGTCCACCCCCATTTCCATGGTGGTTGAGCAGCTCATCAGGTTGATCAAACCGCGCTTGAACTGGCTTTCATATTGCTCAAGTCGGCTGCCCGTTTGTTGTGCCGAGTGTTCAACGGCTCGAAAATACCCAGCACCTTCGATGACACGCTCATTGATGTCGGACCAGATACCCTCGATTCGAGCATTACCTAAAGCAGGATGCGCGGCAACCCAGGCTCGGGCGGCCTCAACGCGGGCGTCATCGTTGGGGTAGTCCTGTGCAATCACATCACACACGGGAATTTGAATGGGCCGGCATTGGACAACAGCCTCATGCACTTGTTTGATCGGCAAATATGGGGTCACGCCTCGCAACGTCACGTCCATCACGCGACGTGTAACAGGGCAAATCCAGGCCTTTGTGATGTTTTGAAATGCCATATCAGCCAAGTCAAGATAGCGTCCCTGCTCACCACCAAGTTGCAAAAGGCCACAGTTGATCGTCAAATTATCCCAAGCAACCAGAAGGAGACTGTCAATTCGCTCCCTACCATAATCCGTATGAGGATCGACTTTCAGCACATAAGCCAGCAGCCTGACCAAGCGGTTTTGCGCAGCACCTGGCAACACTCTGGGCCATTTGACGAATTTGCTGGTAGATTGTTCCAAAGATTTGGAAGGAAGAATCTGTTTGGGATAAATCTTTTGTCCGCCCCAGCGTTGCCAACTCGCAGGCAGCTGGATAGCCCAATATTGCCGAACATAAAAATCCAGAGCGATCTTGAGAAAGTCTCGCCATTCTTGGACAGAAAAACCGGCTGCCTCAACAGCTGGGTGACGCAGGGTGATCAAGGACAGCTTGGGGTACTGGACAGAAACAAGACCTAAGGTTTCAAGACTGTTCTGTCTTTTGGGGCGTCGGGCAAACTCACGACAAAGCAAAATCCGAGCAACAAGCTCCTTGCCTTTGCTGGCAGAAAACGATGCATCCGAATCAACATAAGAGTTGTAGATCCATCGACTGATGTCCGACGACTGGGCCGCCAGCCAAGCGACCATCTCTTCATGAGGCACCGCTTTTCCCGAGCTCATGCTACTCAAGCTATCTTCTTTTTCCTTGATTTGCGCTAGGAGCAACTGGCGAAGTGGACTGTCCTCAACTGGCATGAGCTTGCGAAACTGCTCAATATCAGACTGAATTTTTGTACGCTCACCACCTGATGCGGCTGTTTCCGAGACAAGCCTTCTATAAACCGAAGCTCGCAACGCATTGCGTTCGGCATCTTGCTGCAGCTTGGCGGCGATGCGTGCTGTACCCTGTCGACTGTCAGTGAACGTGATCATCCTCCTACCACGACGCGGCAAATCCAAAGGATTTTCTCCATCCGGACAAAACTCGAGCAAAGTTGGAATGATGTTGCCGAGTTGGAATGGGGCGCCCAACAACGGTTTTCGAAACTGTTCTGCCAACGGCGCACACCCCTCGCAAGCTGGGCACTTTAAGATCCAACGACCACCTTCTTCCTGAGCCAAATCTTGAATACGCAGCGCTAAGGTACGATCTGTGGAATCACGCACGATCTCGTCCGTATCAAGGCTCACCAGGACTTTTGCACAGCGACTCTGCCCATTGACTATCAGGACACTTGAGCGAAACCCCGGGGAGTGCAAATTTTCTTCTGGGTCTGCTTCTAAATCCGTCTCTTCACTTTGCTCGTGGGGATCACGGTCAAGGGTGAATTCATCAATATCGTTAGTAAGCGGCACAAGAATTTTTTGGCCGATACCTGAACTCAAGATATCGGCTTGTAGATAGGTCTCATTGCAGTCATTGCAGGAAACCAGAGGGAACACGGGAGAGCCACAATTGCATTTACGGCGGTCATCCATGTAGACCATGCCAAACATCCACTCCGGATTGTCCAGATGCGTGCCCTTTTTCGCGGAACATTGAGGATCGGCACACGCCCACATGCCGTTCATGGTGTTGTGAAAAATATGCAACCGCAAAGGCAAGAATGGCACGGAAGTGCGTCCCTTCCCTGTATACGCGCTGGTCAATAAATCCATCCAACGCAAGGCATCGTCGTCGGTCACCGAGCGTGAGTTGACTTGCAAGGCAGCCTTGATTGCGGACAACGATTGAAAATTTTTCTGACTTTCTGGCGATACCGGCACAAACAATGATCGGATCTTGCGCGCCACCGGATGAATGGCCAGTCTTTTATAGAGGCCTTCCCCCTCCTCGCCCAATGCTTGTAAATCTTCCCGGGTCTGGCTTGCAGCCTGGGAATCGATAACGGCCATCACTTCCGGGATTTTTCGCTCACCTTGAACAACAGTTACCCGCTCTGAACTCACTCCTGCAAGGCGGGCCAGAAAATCTTGAAGTTGCGCTTTAGTCGAATCGTCACCGGAGCCGATCGTCGCTGACGTTGCAATAAAGTGAACCTTTTCAGCATCAGTGCCAAAGGCGTGGAGAACACGCCGCAGCAGCAATGCAAGCTCTGCGGCCTGAGAGCCGATGTAATTGTGTGCCTCATCCAGCACAATCCATTGAAGTTTTCCTTGGGATTTGTCCAAGATGGGTGTATCTTGTGCCCGCACCAGCATGTACTCCAGCATCGTAGGGTTGGTCACTAGGATGTCTGGTGGACTGGCCCGAAGCGTCAGACGGTCATGAATCTCATTGGGTGCCTCACGAACCTTATCTGCCTTGGCTTCTTCAGGCGTCATGCCGTTGTACAAGCAAAATTTAATGCCCCCGTTGAACGGACCAGTCCATGCCCGAAGACGTTCACGCTGGCTTTGAATCAGGGCGTTGAGAGGATACAAAAAAATAGCTTGCACACCACCAACATTCGGACTGCTCTGGCGATTTTTGGCGATGCTGCTCAAAACCGGCACCATGAAACATTCGGTCTTCCCCGATCCGGTACCACTGGTGACGACAACAGACTGATGACCTGGGGAGAGCAAAACCTTCCATGCGGTCAACTGATGGGTATAAGGATGAGATGTCTTAAGAAACTCGTAGTCTTTGGCAGCCGCCCCCCAAGGCTTGTCCATCGCCTTGACCACTTCGGGATGAAGCAATTTCCCAGAGAGGTCACTCATCGTTTCTTCAGCGGTTTTCCAGCCAAACGTCGCTTCGAAAACCGGATCGCCAATGAAGCATCCAGGTTTACCGTAATCCTGGGCAAAAACATCCAACAAATGGCGCCGAAGTGGAGCATTCGAAAAACCCAGCACGCCAATGGTGGAGCGTGCCGCGCGAGTGCTCAGCTCGGGCAGCAACGATGAGAAATAACTGGTTTTCATGTATTTAGCGAAATATTTTTAGAATTGTTTTTTGGGTATCCTGATCGCGCCAGTCCAAGCTGGTTGAACGCGCGGCGCAGATGCATAAGAATCCCGGGTCTTCATGGCCAACAAATTTCCTGTTCGAATGCCAAGCTCAAACCAGACTGGATCAAACGTGCGTATTTCCCTGATTTGACTCATCCGCCCATTGGCTCGCCACCAATCGGACGACTCCGTTAGCTGAGTCAGCAGACCCAGCAGAAGCGGGACGTTGGCCACATCCTGCTTCATGTTTTTGCTTTGAGGCCCCGAAGACGTTGTGGCCGGAAGCCACAAAAGATCTTTACCGAGTTGCATCAGAGATTCAGCATCTTTGGACAAACATTCTTTCATCAAAGTTTCAACCAAAGATTCGGTGAGATTGAAATGCGGCCAAATGCGATTGTCAGCATGTGCGCGCAACAGGATGCGCTGCAGCATGCAATCCTGACCCGACCAAAGTTCCTGCAAAAGATCTCTGGGAGGTCTTTTGAAAGAAGTGAGCAGGCGATCCAAATGTTTGCCACGATCAAATCCACCTTCGAACAATACCAAATCAATTTGTTCGGCAAGGGATTCAGAAAAGGTTCCCAGCTTCCTGAAAGTGCTGCAGACAATCTGTTGAACTACAGCGTTGTCCGGCTCGACATTGAGTTGCTTTGCCCATGACTTAGTCAAACTCTTCAATGCATCAGCCAGCACCTTTTTAGGAGTCAACTCCCAGATGACTCCAAGCTCATGGCGCATCCGATACATTAAGCCATCAATATTGCTTGACAACTGGAGCACAACGGCCAAACTCGCTTTATGACTCCAAGAAAATACACGCCAGTAATCGAGTGTACTCAGGGGCAGATGGCTTAAAAATTGATTCTGGCGGGTCACTAATTTCCAAGATAAATGATCCAGATCCAGAGCCATTTCAGCTGCTACCTTGGAGATTGCTTTTTCTCTGTCCCGTTGCAGAGTATTGCTCATTGCCACAGCCAAGGGGCAGGCCTGATCCGACATCACCGATAGATTGTCAAATGATGATGTCGCAAACAAAGTGGGACGCAGTTGCAAGCTGGACTCCACAGCCGGATAAACCAACCACAGACAATGCTTTATCGGTAAGATCGTGGTGTCCCATCGTCCAACAGGCACACCATGGGACTGACTTTGCTCCAGTTTAATTTCCTGACAATTGACCTCTAAAAGCGGGATAGCACGAAGTTCGATGCCTGTCAGAACAGCAACTTGTATGCTCTCGAGCACGGTTTTAGAAATAACCAACGAATCAGAATCTGGCTCCAATTCAGCATCGTACCGGCTAAGGTAAAGCTTGCGAAGCGATGTTTGCCCCACACAGAGGCTCAGCGCAAGTTGCGCATCAAGACCATCGCTCTGGCACATAAGACCGTTCAAGCTGGATTCAATCTCAAAGAGCCTAATCTCGCCAAAGCCTTCCTGGTCGAGGGGAACACTGACTTCGACGCGATGATGGTGTTTGTCAGAATTCTGGCTTTCTGTTTTCAACTCGATGTGCAATGAATACCGCTTCGGCGCGTTGGGATTTCGGTCAAAAACTTGAAGTCGAACTGTGTGCAACTTGCGCATGTGCAACGAAATGCCGTCGGTCAGTATTTGGCCATCAACTTGTGAAAACCGTCCGCCCATGGAAGGGAACGGCAACTCCGTTTGAAGCATTTGCCCCGATCCAGGCCAGGACATGGATACAACCACGTTGGCAGGGGGACGATCAGAAGCCTTTAATGACAGCCGGGCGACCTCTGGCTGAACCGAAGCATCAGCCATCATTTGTTCTGGGACACTGAGTGCGTCAATTCCCCATCCCCTAAAGTCAATTTCTCCCTCACGCTCTGTCGCGCCGGAGCTAAAACGTACCCGCGCATCAGGAGAGATAAGCGCCATTCTGAAGCGTCGTTGACGAACGCCGTTTTCTTTGACCCACGCGTCGATAGGGCCGCGATGAAGACGTACGCTCTCCAAGACAGCTCCGCCCTTGACAGGCAGCACCCAGTCGATGTCTCGGGCCTGGACCCGAGTTAAAGCCCCTTCCCTGTCAAGCCGAAAAAGGCTGGGAACCCCCATAAATAGAGGGAAAGGCACGCAACGATAATTAAACCTGGCGCCCTTCCAGAGCAATTGCTCCGCATCAGCAATCGGTTGGGCTGTCCTGATGAGATAACTCTCGTCATCGCTCGTTACGGTAATGCTGCCGCAGACTTCATAAATCCAGCGATGATCACTTAGGCCTTCAGTCATTCCGATCAATACAACACTGGCGCCAGGAAGTGCTTTTACTTCGAAGTTGTCCGGTGCAACGACAAGTCCTGTTTCATCTCCAATCTTGCATGAGCCAACACCCACCAATTGAAATGAACCATCACGAGTCGCAAAGGTCCATGGCTGGTCGTCTTCCAGCGCCTCACCTCCTGGAATGGGTGACGGTGCGTGAATGTCCGTACCCAACCCTCGTAAGACCATCAAGCACTCACGGCGAGCAGCTTCGCCCGTGAAACGGCGAGGCTTGCCGGTGAGCATGACCGTTGCCTCTTTGGCTCCCAGCAATTGACGCCCATGCCCTAAAAGCTGATGTTCGTTGTTCATCAACTCAAGAGTGAATGACTGGGGTAGCGATTCAGCCGTCACTCCCAGGGCCGAAGACAGGGTTAATTGAGAAATGCTCGCAGGCATCTGTACGCTCATGGCCAGTTGATAGCTCTCGCCATCGGCCAGCATCACCAATGTGCGAATAACAGAGGCGGGGTACAAGGTTACCGATTTGATTTCTTTGGCTGCTTCTCGCACCAAGCCGACGAGCAAAGGCTCCGCAGCGTGGTCATCAACGGCAATCGGAAAACGCTCGCGCCAATTCGGTTGAGCCAGATCAAGCATTTCTACAGGGTTTGCAACACCTGCAAGCTGGCACTCCTTGCGCAACTTCAGCACCGTTAGAACCACACAAGCCAGCAACTGATATAGCTCTGGGGCTCGCAGATGCTGGACCAATTCCATTGAATGCACTTCAAAGAATTCCTCAAGCCGGTTTTCATCCCAACCCAGCAATTGAGCCTGACGCATACTTCTAATAAGAAGCCGTGTGATGGCACCATCGCCTTGGGCAAGCATCTGTAAAGGCAAGCCGCCTTGTGCCACGATGGCACCAAGGTATCGTCTTCCCTCGGCGCTGGGGCGATGGCCCCAGGCCCTGAGGCCACGCTCAACGGCATCGGTACGCTCAAGTACATCGATGTCATAGGAACCAGAAGTCAGGGATTCAAAGATTCTCGTCCAGCGCCAAGCGCCTCCTGCATATTCCCGACGCCACCATTCCGACGCATACAACACGAAAAGTGAGCACTCAGCAAAAGAAGTGAGCTTCCAAGGTCTGCCGTTGAGAGCAGCAAGCTTGTTAAAGAAAAGCTCGCGCAAAGACAGATACTCGGCCTTTGATGCTCTGTAATGAAAAAGCATTTGCCCATTGGGGCGCGACAAGCCTCGTTGAGTCAGGAACGCCCGATACCAGTCTAAAAATACTTGCACTCCCACTCCTTTTTATTTAACCTCAATGTAACTATTTGCATATTAAGCAACAAATATAGTCTTTCTTCATTTGAAGTTGAATAATAGTGTTTGTATAGAACGTTCCTGAGTAAAAACTGAGCCAGAGATGGCCCTAAAGGGTGATCGATAACCAACATCTCGTACATGTCAACGTATTCCTGCAGCATTGATGCTAGGTGGTCCGGCATAGGCCTCTACGCGACAGCACGCGGCCTTGTCGAAAAACAGTTTTGAGGCCCCAGCTGCAGCGCGCTCGCTCGCACCGAACTGCAGCAGCAGGTCAATGAGCAGGCCAAGAATAGCGCGCTGGCGGCTGCGAACGTGTGCATGTTTGGTCATCGGTGAAATCTCCTAAAGGGTTGCGTAGAAGCGCTGCGAGGAAAATGCAAGACCAGGCGCTCAGGGAGCCTAGAGAGCACGGCGCATTGCCGCGTTCGCTTAAGCGGCTTGGGTGTGAGCCGCTCTGGGCGCTTGCCGGTAGCGCGCTGCAAAGCGCCCGGCAGAAAAGGGAATGCTGGCAAAGGCCTGGCGCACGTTGACCGGGGTGATCCGCGGGCTGTAGAAGTAGCTGCCTTGGCGGCCCGTGCCGTTTTGGAAGAACCGGCCCTGCGGGTCGACCATCACGTACGAGCCCAGCATGTCGGCGTTGTCCTCCACCGACATGCGCGCGCCCATCGCCGCGTGGCGGCCGACGAAGCGGGCAAAGGCCAGGTCGCTCACGGCAAGCTCGGTATTGACCACGGGCAGCATGCGCAGCACCTTCCAGCGCTCGAGCTGGAGCAAGGTCAGCGCCGGCATGAGATCCTCATCGGCATTGGCTGCGTTGACCACCGTGTTGACCTTGACCACCAGGCGCGGATTGGCGGCCCGCGCCTGGGCCAGGAGCCCTTGAACGGCCTGCAACTCCAGGCTGCGCCCCTGGCGGTCAGTCCGGCCGATGCGGGCGTTGCCCTCGGCCGAGAACGAGTCCAGGCTCAGGCCCAGGATGCTCAGCTCCCGGGCGAGCTCGGCAAGATCCTCCCCCTCGGGCAGGAGCGAGCCGTTGGTGATGAGGGACACGCGCATGCCCAAAAGTCGGGCCTGGCGGGCAATGGCCAGCACCTGCTGCGGGTACAGCAGCGCCTCGCCCCCGGCAATGCTCAGCCGCACATGCGACCAGCGCAGCGCCTGGCTTAGCGGGTTGGCTGCGTTGTCCGGGCGAAAGAAGTCCCACAGTGCCTGGAGCAAGGCAAAGCTGGCCGCCTCGTCGCGCACCACGTCGCGCTGGCGGATCTCGCGCTGCCAGGCGGAGTAGCAGTATTTGCAGGCGTAGTTGCACGCCTCGGTCACGTGCCAGTTGATCACCAACTCGTCGACGGCGAACCCATCTGGGGCATCGTTGCACCGTGGCGCAGCAGTTGTGTTTATCAAGTTTGACTCCCCCTGTGTTTTTCTTTTCAAACGATCTTTCTAGCGCGAATGCATGCGTCCAATGCCGCGACGTGAAGCTGTTCTTCGCAGTTTTCCGGCCGGTGCGAGATGCGCCATTCAGTTGCCGTACAGCGAAAAATCTTGGCAAAGGTTTGCAGGCAAAGCGCTGCGTCCTTGGAATGGGTTGTGCGACGCATCGGCTTGGGCATCCAATCTTGAGGCGTGGTTGCAAACCCAAAAGGAAAGTCCTGTGCGAAACGTGCAGGTGTTGTCGGTAGCTTTTGCTGCAACGGCGTATCTGAAAGCTGATGCAAAGCGTTGCTTGAGCGGCTTTGTGTGGAAAAAGTCGTCATTGCGTTCCTTTGTTCTTTTGATTGACAATACATAAAGTATACGTACATTTAATATTCTAGTAAAGAAAATCGACTGCTAGTGCCCTTGAGACTTATCAAACCATTGGGGCACCAGCCCAAGCGCTGCGCCAAAGGCAGGAAAGCACGAGGTGGGATGTGTCGTTCAGGTTGCCGCGATCTGGCAAATCACAGCGAATGCAAAAAAGCTTCTTGTCCCGCGAGAACGGACCCCATCCCTCTGTGAACAAAGCGGGGTGTGCCGCCATGAAAGGACCTGCTGAGGACTGCTGGGTAATGCTTTGCAACTTTCCCGGCAGCGTGTTTGCCCAGCGGCGTTTACTCTGCCTACAAATGCCAACGCCAAGGCAGGTATTGAGCGCCTTGCCGAGCCCAAATCTCCCCGTGTCTGCCAGTTCGGCCGTTGCCGAACCGGCCCTTTTGGGTGGTTATCATTCAACAGATCGTTACATTGCAAAGGCAATGGCACTCTTTTACCCATTCGCCTGAAAGAACAGGCACAAACAGGACAGTCATGCTCACAGGTGAACTACGCGGCCAGGTCGATGCGATCTGGAACGCCTTTTGGTCGGGGGGCATCGCCAACCCCATCGAGGTGATGGAGCAGATCACCTATCTCTTGTTTCTGCGCCGGCTGGACGACCTGCATACCCTGGAAGAAAACAAGTCCCGGCGCCTGGACCAGCCGATGGAGCGGCGCATCTACCCCGAAGGCGCAGACGCCAAAGGCCGCGCCTACGATGACCAGCGCTGGTCGCGCCTCAAGCACCTTGCCCCGGCGGAGATGTTCGCCGTCATCGGCGAACACATCTTTCCTTTCCTGCGCAGCATGGGCGGCGACGGCTCGACCTACGCGCACCACATGAAGGATGCGCGCTTTACCATCCCGACGCCCGCGCTGCTGGCCAAGGTGGTAGACATGCTCGACGGCGTGCCCATGGAGGACCGCGACACCAAGGGCGACCTGTACGAATACATGCTGGGCAAGATCGCCAGCGCCGGGCAAAACGGCCAGTTCCGCACGCCGCGCCACATCATCCGCCTGATGGTCGAGATGATGGCGCCCACGCCGCAGGACACGATCTGCGACCCGGCCAGCGGCACCTGCGGCTTTCTGGTGGTGGCGGGTGAGTACCTGCGCGACAAGCGCCCGGAGCTGTTCCGCGACGCTAGATTGCGCGAACACTTTCACCACGGCATGTTCCACGGCTACGACTTTGACAACACCATGCTGCGCATCGGCAGCATGAACATGGCGCTACACGGCGTCGATAACCCGGACATCCGCTACAAGGACTCGCTCGCCCAGAGCCACGCCGGCGACGAGGAAGCCTATTCCTTGATCCTGGCCAATCCGCCTTTTGCCGGCTCGCTGGACTACGAGAACACCGCCAAGGACCTGCTGGCCATCGTCAAGACCAAGAAGACGGAATTGCTGTTTCTAGCGCTGTTTTTGCGCCTGCTGAAACCGGGCGGGCGCGCCGCCGTGGTCGTGCCCGACGGCGTGCTGTTCGGCTCGTCCAAGGCGCACAAGGAACTGCGCCGCATGATCGTCGAGGACCAGAAGCTCGACGCCGTGATCTCCCTGCCGCCCGGCGTCTTCAAGCCTTACGCGGGCGTGTCCTGCGCTATTTTGGTCTTCACCAAGACCAATTCGGGCGGCACGGACACGGTCTGGTTCTACGACATGAAGGCTGACGGCTGGAGCCTGGACGACAAGCGCCAGCCGCTGCTGGATGAAGACAAATTAGGCCTCTTGCCCATGCTGGGCCTGCGCAGCCAGCTGTCAGAATCAGAGCACACCAAAAACAACCTGCCCGACGTGCTGGCGCGCTGGCGCGAGCGGGGCGGCGACGAACTGGCCCGCGAGCGCACCGACCAGAGCTTTTGCGTGCCCAAGGGCGACATCGAGGGCAACGACTACGACCTGTCGATCAACCGCTACAAGGAGGTGGTGCATGCGGCGAGCGAGCATTTGCCGCCTTTGGAGATTCTGGCCAAGCTGAAGGCACTGGAGGTCGAGATTGCGGTAGGGATGGAAGCGCTTGAGGGAATGCTGCAATGAATGCATGCCTACAAGATGTAGCGCTGCTAAATCCAAGACTTGCCACTTCGTTTCAACCGGAAAGTCCGGTTTCATTCGTACCCATGGCGGCCGTTTCAGCGGAAGAAGCGTGCATCACCGTAGCCGTCGATAAACCCTATTCTGAAGTTTCAAAGGGCTATACGTCTTTTCAAAATGGCGATGTTCTGGTTGCAAAGATCACGCCATGCTTTGAAAACGGAAAGATTGCCCAAGCTTTAATCCCCAGGCAATTCGGATTTGGCTCAACTGAATTTCATGTTATTCGCCCTAAACCGGAACGGTTGGACGGGAGATATCTTCATCATTTTTTGCGCCAACCTAGAATCCGTGCCGAAGGTGAAGAGCGTATGACTGGGAGCGGTGGACAGAGGCGCGTACCAACAAGCTTTCTATCTCAACTGGTTATTCATACACCAACACTTCCCGAACAACGCCGCATCGCCGCCATCCTGGACCAAGCCGATGCACTCAGAGCCAAGCGCCGGGAAGCCTTGGCGCAACTGGACAGGCTCACGCAGTCGATTTTCATGGAGATGTTTGGTGACCCGGTGACGAATCCAATGGGGTGGGACTGCAAGCCACTGTCAGAAATGGGAAAAGTTGTGACTGGTAACACTCCTTCTCGGGATATACCTGATTACTACGGCAATACCATTGAATGGATTAAGTCCGACAACATTAATACACCTCACTACTATCTAACCAAAGCGACTGAATGGTTATCTGAGTCAGGCAAGACAGTTGGGCGAACAGTGCCACCATTTTCTATTCTTATAACCTGCATTGCAGGAAGCCCTGAATGTATAGGCAATGCAGCTATGGCAGACCGCGAGGTAGCATTCAATCAGCAAATCAATGCGTTTGTGCCAATAAATGTCGATCCACATTTCATTTATGCACAAATCCTTATTGGCAAGCGACTTATTCAAGAAGCATCTACAAATGGAATGAAAGGCATGGTCAGTAAATCACGATTCGAAAAAATCATGCTGATGCAGCCCGCTCTGGCTTTGCAAAAAAACTTTGCCATTCGCGCACAAACCATTGAAGCTCTCAAAGCCAGCCATCTTGCTTCGCTGACAAAACTCGACGCCCTCTTCGCTTCCCTCCAGCACCGCGCCTTTCAAGGAGAACTTTAAATGCTGCCCTCCATCGCCCTGCAAACCCACCGCGACGCCATTCGCCGCATTGCGCTGAGCCACCATGTCACCAACGTCAGGGTCTTCGGCTCCGTGGTCCACGGCGACGACACGGAGAGCAGCGACCTGGACATTCTGGTCGAGCCGACCCAGGAGACCACGCTGATGGACATTGCCCGGATTCAGCTGGAACTCGCGCAGTTGCTCGACGTCACGGTCGATGTGCTCACGCCCAACGCCCTGCCGTCCAGCTTTCGGGCGCAGGTGCTTGCCGAGGCAAGGTCGCTGTGAGCAAACTGGACAGCCTGCGCTGCGCCGATTACCTCGGCCACATCGTCGAGGCCATCGACCGCATCCACCGCTATGTCGGCGGCATGGACGAGGCCACCTTTCTCGCCGATGAAAAAACTCAGGACGCCGTGGTCCGCAATTTCGAGATCATGGGCGAGGCCGCGCACAACGTGGAGCGCTTTCATGCCGCGTTTGCTGCTGCCCACCGGGATGTGCCGTGGGCGCTGATGTACACCATGCGCAACCGCGTGGCCCACGGCTACTTCAAGGTGGACTTTGAACTGGTCTGGAAAACGATCCATGGCGACTTGCCCGCCTTGCGCGCCCAGGTTTTTCAATTGATGAGTTCCTGAAATTTTCCCTAACTGCGCCCTGCACGAAAAATTCTAAAAAAATGAGCAACTTTGCCTTCCTCCAATCCGAGTGGCCTCTGTTTCACGAGGCCGCTGTCAAGGCGGAAGGCATGGTCAACACCGACCCGCGCGCTGCGTGCTTTTACGCCCGGCGCACACTGGAGCTGGCGGTCAAATGGCTCTACAAGCACGAGCGGTCTCTGCGCCTGCCCTACCGCGAGAACCTCAGCGCGCTGATCCATGAGCCCAGCTTTCGCCTGACCGTGGGCGAGGCGCTATTCGCCAAGGCCCAGATCATCAAGGAGCTGGGCAATCAGGCCGTTCACAGCACCCGCAAGGTGCTGCCCGCCGATGCGCTGGTCACGGCCAAAGAGCTGTTCCATGTCTGCTACTGGGTGGCGCGCACCTATGGCCGAAGCGCGCGGCCCGACCCGGCGCAGGCTTTTTTGCCGGCGCTGGTTCCCAAGCCCACGGCTGCGGCGCCAGTGGTGGCGCCGCAGACGCTCGACCAGCTCAAGCGGTTAGAGACCCAGCTCTCCGAGCGCGACGAGAAGCTGTCCAGCCTGCTCAGCGACAAGGCCGCGCTGCACAGCGAACTCCAGCGCCTGCGTGAGGAATTCGCCGCCGCCAAGCAGGCCAACGCCGCCACGCCGGACGCGCACGATTACTCCGAAGCGCAGACGCGCGACTACTTCATCGACCTGCTGCTCAAGGAAGCAGGCTGGACGCTGGATGCGAAAAAGAACCTCGAGGTGGAAGTCGCCGGCATGCCCAACCGCGAGGGAAAGGGCTTTGTGGACTACGTGCTGTGGGGCGACGACGGCAAGCCGCTGGCGCTGGTCGAAGCCAAGCGCACGCGCAAGGACGCGAGAAACGGGCAGCAGCAGGCCAAGCTCTATGCCGACTGCTTGGAGCGGCAGCACGGCCAGCGCCCGGTGATCTTTTGCTCCAACGGCTACGAGCACTGGATCTGGGACGACGCCATGTACCCGCCGCGCGCAGTGCAAGGCTTTTACAAAAAAGACGAGCTGGCACTGATGGTCCAGCGCCGCACCAGCCGCAAGCTGCTCTCAAGCGCCCTCATCAAGCCCGAGATCATCGAGCGCTACTACCAGACCCGCGCCGTGCGCCGCATCGGCGAAACGTTCGAGGTCGAGCGCCAGCGCAAGGCGCTGGTCGTCATGGCCACGGGCGCGGGCAAGACGCGCACCGTGATCGCGCTGGCCGATCTCTTGATGCGCTGCAACTGGGCCAAGCGCGTGCTGTTCCTAGCCGACCGGGTGGCCCTCGTCAACCAGGCGGTTGGCGCCTTCAAGAAACACCTGCCCGACGCGGCCCCGGTCAACCTGGTCAGCGACAAGGACACCGAGGGCCGGGTGTTCGTCTCCACCTACCCGACGATGATGGGCCTGATCGACGAGGCCGCAGGTGGTCAGCGGCGCTTTGGTGTGGGGCACTTTGACCTCATCGTCATTGACGAGGCGCACCGCTCGGTCTATCAAAAATACCGGGCCATCTTCAACTATTTCGACGCAATGCTGGTGGGCCTCACGGCCACGCCCAAGGACGAGATCGACCACAACACCTACGGCCTCTTTAACCTGGAAACCGGCGTGCCCACCGACGCCTATTCCCTGGACCAAGCCGTGGCCGATGGGCATCTGGTGGCGCCAGTGGCCGTGTCGGTGCCGCTGAAGTTCCAGCGCGAAGGCATCAAGTACGCCGAGCTGAGCGAAGCCGAGCAGGAGCAGTGGGATGACCTGGAGTGGAGCGACGACGGCGAGCCGCCGCCCGATGCGGTGGACGCCGCCGCGCTCAACCAGTGGCTGTTCAACACGGACACGGTGGACAAGGTGCTGGCGCACCTGATGACGCGGGGCGAAAAAGTGGCCGGCGGTGATCGGCTGGGCAAGACCATCGTCTTTGCCAAGAACAATGCCCACGCCGAGTTCATTGCCGAGCGCTTCAATGCCAACTACCCGCACTATCAGGGCGAGTTCGCCCGCGTCGTGACCTATAAGACCGCCTACGCCCAGAGCCTGATCGATGCTTTTTCCAGCAAGGACAAGATGCCGCACATCGCCATCTCGGTGGATATGCTGGACACCGGCATCGACGTGCCCGAGGTGGTGAACCTGGTGTTCTTCAAGATCGTTCGCTCGCGCACCAAGTTCTGGCAGATGGTCGGGCGCGGCACCCGGCTGTGCCCGGACCTGTTCGCCCCGGGCGAGGACAAGCAGCGCTTTTACCTGTTCGACTACTGCCAGAACCTTGAATTCTTCAGCCAGAACCCGGAGCATTCCGACGGCTCGGCCAGCGAGTCCCTCAGCACCCGTTTGTTCAAGGCGCGCCTGAGCCTCATCACCACGCTGGACCAGAAAAGCGCCACCACGCCGGCCGCCCGGGAACCCGTGAGCGCCTACGGCCCCACGCCGAGCGAAGCGCAGCTGCGCGGCGACGTTGCCGGCCACTTGCAGCAGGTCGTGGCCGGCATGAACCGGGAAAACTTCGTAGTGCGGCCCCAGCGCCAGTACGTCGAGAAGTTTGCCCAAGCCCAAGCCTGGCAGACCCTGGGCGAGTCCGAGCAGATCGACATCACCACCTACCTGGCCAGGTTGCCGACCGAATTCGTGGACGATGACGAGGAAGCCAAGCGCTTTGACCTTTTGGTGCTGCGCACCCAGCTTGCGCTGCTGCAAGGAGCACGTGGATTTGGCCGGCTGCAGGAGCAGATCCGCACCGTTGCCAGCGCGCTCGAAGGCCAGCAAGCCGTTCCTGCCATCCATGCCGAGATGGTGTTGATCCAGGCGATGGCCGGCCACGAGTGGTGGCAGGACGTGACCGCAAGCATGCTGGAGAACGCCCGCAAGCGCTTGCGCGCCTTGGTCAAGCTGATCGAGAAATCAAAAAGGGCTGTGGTTTACACCGACTTCGCGGACGAACTGGGTATGGAGACGACCGTCGAGCTGCCCGAGATTGCCAACGGCATCGACATGGCCCGGTTCAAGGAAAAGGCCCGGCAGTTTCTCAAGGCCCATGCCGGCCATATTTCGCTGCAGCGCCTGCGCCGTGGCCAGGCCCTGACGGCGCTGGACATTGCCGAGCTGGAGCGCATGCTGCTGGACGCTGGCGGCTCGCCCGAAGTCATCGAGCGCGCCGCCCAGGACAGCGTAGGGCTGGGCTTGTTCATCCGCTCACTTGTAGGGATGGAGCGCGAAGCGGTCGTCGAGGCATTTAGCGAACTGGTGAGCGGCACCAAAGCCACGGCCGACCAGATCGAGTTTGTTGAACTCATCGTTTCCGAGCTGACGCAAACTGGCCAAATGGAGGCCAAGCGCCTGTACGAGTCACCCTTCCTGGACATCAGCCCGCAGGGCCCTGAAGGCTTGTTCGCTGCGGCAAAGGTTGAGCAGATGGTGCAGGTGCTCAAGGAAATTCGCCAGCGGGCAACCGCCTGAGAAGGGCAAAAGCCCGCTGCCAAACCAGCGCACTACGCCTGGGCGTGCCCGAGCCTAATACTGCCCCATCCTGGGCAGCAGGTGGCGGATGTCGTGCAGGTTGGCAATGCA